>Ga0209208_10001702_pt1 | contig 31299 bp, 22 predicted proteins | sample S1TSphfallax_3_FD_187694 | JGI IMG/M metagenome (GOLD analysis project Ga0209208, IMG submission 187694) | Host-associated microbial communities from peat moss isolated from Minnesota, USA - S1T2_Fd - Sphagnum fallax MG (SPAdes) (version 2) | ecosystem: Host-associated > Plants > Peat moss >...
CACTCTCAATTCGGAGGTCGGGAAGAGGTCGATTCCCGACTTTTAGTGGTCGGGAGTCAAACTGCCAGTTTGACTCCCGGCCCTTCTTTTGCCCATAACTTGGGCGACAGATGTCCAAATGGCCAATGCGAGGCCATTTTCGATATCTACGCTTCAAGACCTTTCCAATGACACCAAGAACACCCCAATGCGAGGTGTTTTGGGCCTTGTTGTCGAGCTCTGAACATTCGGGAGTCCCAGAGGACTCCAAATCCTCACTTTTTCCAAGTGTTGGGCTTCACCCCCACACTTGGCCAAAGTAGGGTTGCGACACCCCCCTTTTGCAACTATGTTTTCAACTTGTGTTTAATTACAAACTAAGTTGAAACTACACATGTAGTTGCAACTATTAAGTAATAATGTCAAGAAGTACAAGTCAAAAATGAAATTACAGTTGAAAGTGTATGCCACATGTCAACACCATAACAATAACCATTATGTGCCACTACTTACCAATTTAGTTGAAAAATGTTATACTAATCTAATTGAGGGATGTTATCAACTACGTTCGACTAGTGGATGAACTTCATTTGTTGACTAGGCATGATGTCACCCAAAAATATAATTAAAATTTCAACTACATCACAATTATGTAAATTGACATGAATTCGTTTTTTGAAAAATATTGTTTGACTTTCGTGCTTTGATTTGGTTGGCATTTAACTAGTTGTTTGGTGACATGTAACATAATCACAATGTTGACACGTGGCACACTCACAAAATTTGGGGTCAACAAATAGTTAAATGATTCATGGCACATCCACATCAATAGGTTAGGTATAAACCTAAGCATTTAGGCTAAACTTATACATAGATCATTTAACTTATGCTTAAGTTAGGGTTGGACCTAGGCACCTATGTTAAGCTTAGGCCTAGACCTAGGCCATGTGGCAATTAATAAATGAAATCCTATTTCATTTGGTTTAACCTTTAGGGCTAAACCTTTGTGATTGGTTCATTTCAAATGGCTATTACATTTTCAAGTTTATTATGTTTTCCAACAATCTTACTGCACTATTTTATATAATTTAGATTCATGGAATGGAAACCAAAGAATATGGGATAAAAACTTTAGTTGTAATCCAATTGCAACTCAAATAATTGTAATATAATTGTATAAGCTAATTTAAGCTTAGTTAAGCCTAGACCTAAACTAATAATCTATTTAACCTAGGTCTAGTTACTTATTTCGATTACTCGTAGTAATTATTTATCAACCAATTTTAGTTGAATAATTATATAATTAAACATATTATCATCATTTATTAAGTAACATGGTGATCAATTGGTTTAAAGAAAACCAACAATTAAATGGAATTATTTAATAGTTATGATTGAATTTTAAATCCATTATAGCTTCTTATTAACATTTCATAAAACAATGAATTAAATCAAATATAAAGTTTCAATAATAAAATTTAAATGGTAGCAGCTACAATATCATTAAAATGGAATGATATTTAATAATTGGTTATAATTACAACAACATTAATAATAATATTGTGGCTAGTAGTTAGAATAAATTAGTTATTTAACTATTATTATTCATATTTTAACTAATTTGGTGGAACTATTATGAACTAGTATAATAGATATTAAATATGAAAAACATATTTCAAAGTATAATAGTGTTAAATGAAAATAATCTCTAAGATTATAAAATATTTTATAAAATATATTTGCAAATTATTCCAGTCATTATTATAATTTAACCATTAATAATAATAATATAAAAAAATGAAAAACTCATGGGAACTAATAGCCAACACTAGAATAAAAATCTAAAATCTTTAAAGTATTGATTATATATCATTAGATGATATGTTGTAAACTAAATTGATCTACATGGAAATAATATATTACAAATGTATTGAACATATTCCAAAAAAATGTCATAAGCATCATTATTTGACATGTTATAAACTAAAATTGAATCTACTTATAAATAATAAATTCTTGATGTACTGAACATACACATTATTAAGTTGACTTGTATTTCAAAATTTATTTAAATTTTATTTTCAAATTAATGTGTAATATTTATATGCACAAATTTTTTAATCATACATAACCAATGAACCATTCATGTATACAAAAACCATTTACATGTACCTTAAAAGTTAATGAAATTTTATTGTGATTTCAAAAAAAATTTAAAACATCATATGTATAAAAATGAATAAACATTAAAATTCCAACGTTTTGGTTTATCCTTCAATTGTTTTCATCGATTAAGACTTTTAGAAAAGGTGAGAATGAAAAAAAATGAAAATTGGCCAAGTTTTTGGCCATTTAGTGGGAAAAATCCCTCAATCCACAATTGTCCAAAAGGCTTTTCTTTTTCTAAGGAAGGAGTGTAGGTAAAAAATCGACAACCACACCTTAATAAATAGGGGAGTACACTTAGAAAATCACCTTGTAAAAGTTGAAAAGAAACTAGATACTTTATATAAATATGAGCTGGCCTTTTAGCAAGCCAGCTTTTTGCCTTTGCTCTTATCATTGCTAGAAAATCAGACAAGTTAAACATGGCCATTTCATAATAGTGATGATGAAATTGTCTATTTTATGACATATAATCGTTATATAAAGTAATATGGAGCAAAGACTGCTCTGTTATAAAATTTAAAAAATTAGGTTAAAATAAGTACACAATGTCTTGACTATGTGCCAACTAAAGAACCTTAAGTGCTAAGAATATTTTGAAAATGGTCTTTTAATTGAAACATGTTTTACATTGTTTTCCAACATAGTTGAGTGTTTCACATGGAGACATTGTCGATGTTGGGAATATTCAACAAATGACCACCTAGTTGAAAAATGTTTTCAACTATATACCAATATAGTAGACAAGTTGACTTAATTGGTAATTACCATAATTTTATTTAGAAATAAAATAAATCCTAATTGAAACATAGTTAAAAATGTCATGTTGCAACCCTAGCTTCGGGCTCGCGACCAAAACAAGGGTTGGCAAAGGTGTGAACCAAGAGCGAAGCTCGGGAATCACATTTCATGTTCCCAAGAATGTGGGAGAGTGTGAGGGAATGAACCTCCACATTCCCAAGTGAGCTTTCATTTTGGGAGTTGGAGTCTTAATGGACTCCCAAATTTTTAGAAAGAAATTTCAGGGGTTAAAACCCATTGGATTAAAAATTTCCTTATATCATTGGAAATTTCTTAGAACATAGATGTTTAAAGTGAGCTTGCATGACGCATTTGGGTACTTAAAACACAAGTTATGGCCAAAAGAAGGGTCGGGAGTCAAATTGGCAATTTGATTCTCGACCACTAAAAGTCATGAATCGCCCTAATTTCCTTGCGTATAGGTGGCATGATACATAATGTTGTAAAGTTCTCGATGAAGGATATAACTTTACTTTAAACCTCATTTCAATCAGAGGTTTACACACAAAGTTATGGGCATCCAAAATCACTAGAGTCCCAATTTTGCGAATTTTGGGACTCCTAAGTGAGAGTCTCGAAACAAAATGACATCTAGGTGTTGGCCCCGTGGCCAAGCATAGAGTATACTATAAGGGAGAAGGTGGTGGCTTCCCCCAAGTCCGAGTAGTGGTGAGTCTTGTGAGTCCGTGTTTGCCCATGGTGAGTTGTGCACCAAAGATGTTCCAACTACGCACTAATCAACTTATTGTTTGGTTTGTGCAGGTTCGTGTGAATAATTGACTTACTTGTCAATCTTCCTACTCCCCATCCTAGAGCTCCAACACGCCCCTTTACCCCCGAAGTGTTGCGAGCCAGGGAGTGCGCCCCAACTCCTCCTTTTGCTATTATCACCTTTGGACTTGTAGTTGAGTCCATCAAGGAGCTTGGGGGTGCATCATGTCATGTAGTTGAAAACTTTTGGTTAAAAAAAGGGGTTTTCTACTAGTGGGAGGATTTCAACAACCTCAAGATGGAATATGCCTTTATGAAGGTAAAACTTTTAATTTATTAATAGAGGAGCAAAAGAAGTTAGGTGGAAAAATGGGAATTGCACAAGGAGTAGGTCGATCAAATAATAAAGGAAACATTTGAAACCTACCAAAAAATGAGGAGCTTTACCAAAAGGTAATGCATCACTTAGTGATGCCCCCATTTGATTTCAATGTAGCCCAAGTACCTTTCGGCTTTGCCACTGCATTTAGGACACACAATAATGATGAATAGAATGATGGAGTTCAAATGGAAGTGCATTATGGTATTATTGAGATGGAGGTGATTTTTGGTATTTCAAACATTCTTTGTACTATAAGGGGATACAAACTTGTTCAATTATTTGTGCCTATAAGAGTTAGCGAACCTTTTGTGATGCGATTACCTTGTTGATTTTTAATGTAATAGTAAAAAACAATAGTAAGGTTCATGTGGCTAGAACCAATACAAATGTTAAGGATTTGATTTCGCTGTGACCATAAACAATCGTTGACCTTGTTGTTATTTCACATAATACTTCCACCAAACTAGAAAATGTAGAATTGGATGTTAGGATAAAAGTTATACACTATGAGAAATCATGTCTTTTGTAACTTTTCTTATGCAATAAAAAAATGTCCTTTGTAACTAGTTTGTAATTCAAATTAGTTTTAAAGGACATTTTTTAATTGCATAAGACAAGTTACAAAAGACATGATTTATCATAATGCTAGTTGTGACATAGATTATTGTCATGGAATAATAACACGGTTTTTTGGATAATTATAAACTATAATTATGAAGATGTAATTTCAATTAGAAAGGGGGATGATGTTGAAGGTATAATTTCACCCAAAATGTTTTACCAATTTTTTATCAAAACCGATTACTAATTTTTTATTATCGAAATCAGTTACAGAATTCCCCTTACAAAAATTGGTTATTAATTTTTCTTTACCAATTTGTATTTACTGAAACCGATTTTATTACTAGATTGGACTTGGTTATTATTAGGACCCATGTTTTTGTGGATAAAACTAACTACATGTTAAACTATATTTTGATTTTCTTTCTTGAAGGTACTTAAGGCTATGCACTTTTGAAGAGTATACAAGGAGTTTTTTTTTGAGTAAATTAACTTTTTTTGGTCATACTTTTGTACGTAAAGGTTATATGAATTGTTTTTCTCTTTGTTTGTTGTGAGTATTATGTCTTTTTTTTGCAAGGTCTTGTTCCTTGTATTTGCTTCAAGTTTGGTTTCTATACAAAGTTTATGAAGTTGTCTTACTAAGTTTTGACAAGCTATTTTTGTGTTTAAGCTTTCATTTATCTTAGGAGGGTAAGAAGGTTTTATCTTCTACTCCTTTATTTTATCCCTTTCAAAATTTGGTAGTTCATTGGGTGGCTTTAATAATAGACAACATATCAACCATGTAAAGGAGTCCAAGAGGACAATGATGTACATATGAAAATGTAAAGGATAAATTAGTGCCACATCAACTTAGATGAAGGCGAATAACCTAACGATCAGAACCAAAAAGGAATAGATCGATGTAATAGCTAAATCGGCTAACTGTATTGATGAATTGGGACATGTTTCCATACACATGGCAGAGTAAGCGGGGAATGGATGGATAGGTGTTATGATGAAATATGGATGAAGGAAGAGGATCAAAGTGCATATGGACCATTGAGAAACAATAATTGCTTCCACATGGATGTACAACAAAGAAGCCATCATGAAATGAACATGGTGCTTCTAAAAAAACAACATTTAATGCAAAAATGACGAGCAACCCTAAACGAAAAATAAAGAGGAAAGAATGGTCATTCAACTTTTTGGCATTTAAAGTTTTTTCGCAATGTATTTGTGTTTTGCATTTACATTGTGTGTTAGAACATGAATGAGGAAAGTGCATTTGAAAATTTGTAAATAATAACAAGGGAAGTAAAAGCATAGAGAATTGTAAAATGTGAATGAGTGAAGAAACTTGAAGAAGAATAATACGTAGTAGAAGTTTTTGCAAGACAACAAGAAGCACAAAAGGATTTTGAAAGATAGGCAAAATGATCGAAGTATAATATTACATCATTGGCAACAATTTCACCAGAACAATCACCATCGTCATCAGAGTGTGAAGAGGGAACAAGGGTTGAAGTAGGGACTAGTGCATTCGTTTGGTGTATAGACGAAATTCAAATAGTAATGTGACATGTGTTGGAAAGGCTAAAGAGGGGCATTTTTAATAAAAGAGTGAAAGTTGAATGGGATTTAGTGCAACAATGCAAAAACTAGTGGAAATCTTGGATTCTAATGATGAAAATGATGAAAAGCATGTTGGTGTAAAACAATGATTAATTAAAACCACGTTAGAAGTTTGGGATACCACAAAAATCACATTGGAAGAAGACAACCACAAACGGCAAAACAAACAAAAATGTCTACCTAACCGTTTCAACTAGGTTTGGGTAATTTACTAAACTCTGGACATGGAAAAAAGGAAAAAACATATGTGGAGGATGGATTAGAAGACTATGGAACAGAGAGGGATTAAGATTCCAGATGTCATAAAATTATTTTTTTATTCCAACCAAATAGAGTTATGCCAAACATGTGGAGAGAATAAAATGTGGAAGAAGATGGGATTTCAAGGAAGAAGAAACTCGGGCTAGTAAAGGAGGATTACTCACATTTTTGGACATTGAATGGAATGAACCATGATAATTTGGTAGAATTCCAAAACATTTTTGTAATTAAAGGGAATGAAATTTATTTTGGGAGGAGAGGTGTAGTGTATGTCAATGCCAAGTAGATACTAGTAGATGCATTTGGATTTTGTCAAAGTGGGTATGTTGAGGATCCCAAAGGCCAAGTGAACAAACTATTAGTAGAGAAGTTGTTGTTTAGTCATGACATCAAGCTTCCATACACAAATGTAGACCATTGGAAGGTGTTGGCAAGGTAAAGTAGAGAAAAAAAAGTAGTCCACCCAAAGTCCAATTAAAAAATGGAACAATTTTTGATATGGACACAAGAAAGTATATTCAAAATATTTTGAAATATAAATTTAAAACCATAGGGCCCTACATTTAGTTTATGGGGAGGTTGGATACAAAGTTTGAACAACTTTGGTATCATTAAAGTAAGTTGAAAATATGTTTGAAATTAATTGGGTCAAAATGGTGTTCAAACCTATTTCATATTAAATTTTTGATACATTATGATTATAACATTCATAATTTGATAATACATAAGTATTTTTCAAGGCTCCACTAAGTTTTTTTTAAAAAAAAATCAATATTTCATCTACATGTAACCCATTTTGTAAGATTGGACATTTTGTGCAAGTAGAAATATTTATTTAAAAATTTATTTACTTAACTCCACTTTCAAGATGGGTTTTTTCGACATTTGAAACATAAAATGAAACATTATCATCATGTTAATTATTGTACAAAAATATATATACTTTCCATACATTAAAAAAAATTCATGGTTACATGTAATTTTTGTTAACAAGGAGCAGTCAGCCTTCTACTTTATCTTGCTTGTATCCTAGAACATTAAAATTTAATGTAAAATGCCAATTAACAGTTGGCATATCTATGGTATACTAGAAATAAAAGGTTATGAACAATTGAAATGCATTGACATTCATGAAGGTGGAGGAAGGTCTTGAGGTGGATTGGGCACATATTATGTTCAATAATATGTGCAATGAGTTGGATAGGTGGATTAAAATGTAGTCAAAGATGGAAGTAGATGGGAAACAAGAGGATTAAAAAAATAAAATTATTTGGCATTAATGTTGGAGAGGTTGTTCATATATATGTTTCAAAAAATTTATGAAATTGCAGAGATGAAAAAAAAAAACTTAGAAGAAGACTAAATAAAAAAAGAGGAATTGCAACAGGTTTTGGATAGTAAAGTAGGAACATCAAGAAGATCTCGAAGGACATTGGAAAAAAGGAAGAACATAAGTGAAAATGGGGAACAATCAAAGTAGAGATGGAAGTTAGGGCAAGATGCTATACCACATTTAAATTCATGAGAGAAAGTGTTGGACAACTTGTAATCATAACTTTAGGAATAATCACATGCCACATTCCTTCCAAACCACATAAGGATAAGGATTCAATGCAAGAACAATAGAAGAAGGAGTAGATGCAACATATGAAGCTAAAGTGGAATCGATCACCTCAATTAATAGTAGCACTGTATGAACAAACGCAATAGTCAAAACATGATGTAATCAATGAGTTGTATGATTATCATGCACATATGGAGGTGCATGCAGATGTTTTAATGGACGTCTACTTAGAACAACCATAGCAATTTCGAGCACCAAATATGGTTTTAACAAAATCATCATTTATTAAGTTTAAACCAACTATAATACTAGTACCATAGAGTAGACTAAGGTCAGTAGAAGGGCCAACTCTAGGGATGAGTCAGACTATAGATGAAGGACGAGGGATGTCATCAAAAAATATATATAAGGTTCTTGACATAGAAAGAGGATGGGGGGTTTGGAAGAAGCAAAAACTAGAAATGGAGGAATGAGTAAATGCCAAAATACTAACGTTGACCATAGAAAATAAAGAGCTAAAAAGGAGGATGGTTGAATGGATAGCTCTATAGAAGGAATGTAAGGAACTGAAAAAAAAAAGGAGGGTTGGTATGATACGAAACATTAGTATCGAAAGATAATCATAAAGTATAAACATAAGAAGGGAGGCTTAGATAAGGAGAAAGGATTTTGGTTGTAGGAGCAAGAAACCGAAGAGAATGCAATTGAAAAAATGTCTATACAAATTTTGCACATGAAATCTATGATTGTGGTAGAAGAATTTCATAGATGGAAGGTGAGAAAAAAAAGGAGAAAGCAATCTTGGAAATACAATCAATACATAAGGAAATGTTGAAACTAAGACAAAATTGGACGATATGCTGGAAAAATACAAGGATATGGACCCTCAATATGTTAATGACAAGTTGGAGGAATACGATGATTTGGTGCAATAATATTACACTATACTACATACCAAACATTAGATGGAAGATTCAAGTGTTGAATTAAATGAATGGTGGGAACTGGCAGAGGTTCAATTTAAGGAAGAAATGATTAAAACTTTGATTGCACATAAGAAGGATGAGGATATGTACAAATAACGTTTATCGGGTTTTGAAAAGGCATTTCCAAACTTTTTATATAGAAGTTTTGATAGCTTGGAGTTGTTTGGTCTAGTGAATGAAGCAAATAAAGCTAAAGGTAATGGAATAACATAGGAGTGGTAAGAGGAGGTGCCTTCAAGGAGGAGGAGAAGATTCTTAGAATGAGAAGGAGGAACATGCACAAACAATTTATGTATTAGGAACACATAACACAACTAATGATATTGGTGACAAGATGGAACTAGTTGGAAACACAAAATAGGTCATGAAACAAAAATAATATAAAGTACAATAGAAATATTGCTTGTAGGTTTAGTGTTTCAAGTAAATGTAGTAGTTGAGGATGCCACATGAGCGCCAATTGAGGTGCAAATAGTAATATTAGCAAATTCAGGATGAGGAAAGTGAACCAAAGATGGCTAACACAATCAATTGAAGAACATTTTAAAAAGAAACCATAGCAATAATTTCAAGGCTAAAATCTAGAATGGAAGGAAGGTAATGTTACCTAATACAATCATAATGTATGGCAGCGATTAAACAAAGTATAATGTTGATGGCGAGTGAATTGGTTGGATGAAGACATTTCATTAATTGAAAATTCAAAATTATTTTAAGAGGGAAAGGATTTAAGACATAGTTTTGAAGCTTGAGAAATTCTAGGAGGATTTTTTTTAACATTCAAATAATTTGAAATAATTACTAGAAATTTAAATAAAGATAGTGAATAGTCTGGAATTATGTTGGGTTTCAAACCACAAATTTTCATGTTTTCCATTTTGGAATTCTACACTTAATATTGCCAATATTTAATTATGAATAAAAAAACATTGACGAAGAAATAATAAAACTATTTAAAACTATTTTATTTTTCTAATTAAATTGTGAGACTTGACCACAATTTTTTTTATCATTAATGATAATAAATTTTTTGGAAAGAAAAAAATAATTGTAATAAGAAAATTATGTAAAACCAATCTATTGAGAAATCAAAAATAAAACCACATATTATGAACCTTTGAAATGCTTTTGAAAATATGAGTGTATTATTTTGTTAACAATTAGAGCAAGTTTAGATAAATTTTTTGCCTACCACAATCATCCAAATATATATATAACCAAATTTGCCTATATGAAAGGGAAAAAGTTCAAGCATCCTTCACATTTTAGGCAACATGCTGAAACATGACAATTTTTCTTCCAAAAAAAACCTTTTTTTGAAAAAGATGGCAATTAGAGAAGCGGCAAACACACACACACACACACAATCATTTTGGGAAAAAAATCGCCAACTGGCTAGATTTAACCCCACAATAAAAAATAAAAATAAAAATAAAATCATGCAGTAGTTGAGTTGAGCCGGGCGGCGTTTATGATGGATGGTCGATAATGGGGGTGCGCATGGCATGGCATCGTTGGCGTGCAGGCAGGGCAGAGGAGAGAGAGAGAGAGCGAGGGAGGGAACATGGGTCACGCAAGAGGCAGGGGGACGAGTGAGGGGGAAGCTGGCTGCGCAGTGCGTAGTAGTAGCGGTAACAACAACAGCAGGGCAGGGCGGCGTAGGTAAGTATCATTCATGACAGCCGCTGCTGGCCTCATTACTACAACACTTTTCCGCATTAAATATCCCGCTGCCCCCCCCCCCACCCGGTTCGTACTCTTCATCGTTGCCACCAATCCCCACTCTTCTGCAACAGCACCTGCCTACACTCTCCACACGACTCTCTCTCTCTCATTGCCGAGAGGAAAGCAAAGCAATTGGTTTCCGTGTTCTAAGTTTTATTGCAGTTTTTTCTTTCCTTGTGGGTTTGTTCTTCCCATCATTCATTCTCTGACACTACTACTGTGCTGAGCTTCTGGTTTCTTAGCTGTACTATTTCGACAATAGTATCCACTACACAGGTTGTTTTGTTTCGTGATTTTTGGCTTGAGTGTTTTGCATTTTGCATCCAAGTTTGTGTGTGTACGGTGTTTGTGTGTGTGGCTCGATTCTCGTTTGCTGTCGCTTTGCTTTCTTGTTACTGGGAACCTTGGTCATGTGTGGTTCCTCTGTCGGCACCGCAACAATAGTTCTTCCTCCTCCTCATCATCATCCTGAGCTGTGTGCGATCGGGTCTGCTGGTGGTGGTGGTATCTATCAGCAGTAATGGCAGGGGGAGATATGACATCCAATGGTAACAGCTTACCCATCGAGAAGCTGGAGATCAGGGTACAAGAGCCGGAGCTAGTGCATCCGGCTGAGCCAGTGGAGCATCAGGTATACTACTTATCAAATCTGGATCAGAACATAGCAGTACCCATGCAAACGGTATGGTTCTTCAATGGGCAAGAAGATAAGAAGGACCAAGACCCTGCCGCCGTGCTCAAGGAGGCATTGCGGAAGCTGCTGGTACATATGTTCTTCTTGGCAGGTCGGATTGGGTTGAGCCCAGATTATAGACTACAGATAGAGTTTGAAGATCAAGGACTTGTGTTCGTTGAGGCCGTTGCGGAGAAGCATTGCATCGCGGAATTTGGAGATGTTTCTAGACCGGCTCCGTTCATGAAGCAGCTAGTGTATGAACCTCCTCCTTCTGAAAACATTCTGGGGAGTCCGCCTACTTTTGTTCAGGTACGTTACCCACCCCTCCATGCAGCAGCTGATGACTTCGTGAGGAGAGTGAAGAGAGGAGGGTGAAGAACGTCCCAAATTTGTGTCTTTCTGTTTGTCTGCTGCAGGACAGATGCAGAAACGTTCGTTTCTTGACGAGGATGTCATGAGGACAGATGCAGAAACGTTCGTTTCTTGACGAGGATGTCATGAGTTCTTGTTGGGTTGCATGCAGGTGACCAAGTTCAAGTGCGGTGGGTTTGCATTGGGTTTGAACAATAACCACTGTACACTGGACGGGCTAGCCGCACATGAATTCATTTGCTCATGGGGGAAACTTGCACGGGGGCTGGAGATTACGCACTCGTTCAGCATTGATCGATCTATGTTGAAGCCTCGATCGCCACTCCAGCCAGAATTCTCTCATGAGGAGTTCTACGATCTGGAGGATTTGTCGACGACGGAGGACTCTTTCTTAAGCATCAACCCAGTACATGGCTCCTTCGAGGTGAACCCCAGAGACATGGATGCTTTGAAGAAGAGCATCTTGGATGAGGGAGAGGGGGTGAGCAAGGTTACTACTTTTGAGGCTCTCACTGCATTCACATGGCGAGTTCGCATGAACTCTCTAAACCTAACCCCTGCACAGAAAACAAGGGTTTTCTTCAGTGTAGATGTACGCAAGAAGTTGTCTCCTCCTCTTCCTGAGCACTTCATGGGCAATGGTATTGTGCTCACTTTTGCCACCACCACAGTTGGGGAGCTCTGTGAGAAGCCCTTGTCGTTCGCAGTGAAATTGGTACAGGATGCCATTGCCTTTGTCACTGACAAGTATGTGAGATCTGCAATTGACCACTTTGAAGCAACTCGCGCAAGGCCAGCTCTTGTGGCTTCTTTTGTTGTTACCAGCTGGTTAAGACTCCCATTCCACGAAGCTGATTTTGGGTGGGGACCAGCTGTAGCCATGAGCCCAGCCAGCTTACCTGATCAGGGAGTGGTTCTCTTCATCTCATCTGGGAAAGACAGGAAAAGTGCCACTGTGATCCTGGGACTTCCCACTTCCTCGGCTATGGACAAATTTGGAGTGGAATTGAACAAGGCTCATGTCAACTGACTGACAAGCTTCAACAGAAAAATCATCCCATATTGTCTTTATATCTTTCCAACTTCAAAAAAGGATCCCTGAATTCCTCAGTAGCATACTTACTGTATCTCTGCGCCATCGTTGATGATTTTTTGTTTCAAGGTCTCTTTTCTGTAGGTTTTAGGTTTGGATTGAACTTGTTTTGCTTGCCTTAAAAAAGCAACACAAGGCGAGCTTGACACACTCATAAGGTTTATATGACCCTCATTCATTGTCTGTGTTACTTACAAAAGGTGTTGTTGTGGAGTTTTTTCCCTCTGCAATTTCTCATAGATTTATGTTTGCTTGCCCTAAAAGTGGTGGGTATCAGTTATCGTCATCAAATGATGCTAATAACATGCTTGCCTTTTAAATGTTCCTCATGTCTTCAGCATTATTATAGGTTTATAAGACAGATTGTCTGCTATATCTGTCCAACAAGCACTTCTTTTAAGATAGATCTTTTGTACCTCATTCATCATTTGAAGACAGTTGTTTCTTTCCCCTGTACACGGTTTGTTTTGCTGAAGGTTGATGATTAACCAGATGACATACTTTTCAAGTCTGCTCCTGGACTTCCAAGTTTGAGAATTCATTGTCACTCTGCAGCTGTTTTCCTGCAGATCGCTTTGCAAGGTTTCTTCAAGAGTTGCTTACTAACTAAGTTGTTTAAAGTTTGCAGTTTGTCTTAGTTTTGGGATTATATATAAGTTTACAGGTGCATTGCTTTTTGCATATGGTTGACCGATATTTTGTCACTTAAGGTTTGTCCTGATTACTGTGATCCATCATGGTTCATCATCTTGGAATTTAGGGTTTGGAAATAATGGTCCACCTGTGAAGCCTTACAGCTCATAAACAGCAGGTATATGTGGTCATTGGGTTCCATCAATCTCTGAAGAATTTCCCTGTGCTGCAGTAGCAAATGAAGTCTGTAAAGCATGTCTTTTTTCAGAGAAGAAAATAGAGATCACCACTTGAGGGCATCAGCCAAGTATACATACCTTCGTCTCAGCTAAACATCTTATCAGCAGTGCTGATTCAACATGCTGTAAATTAATTGATAGAAAGCTAGCATGGGGATTAGACAATACTACAAATCTTTCAAAACCCTTTTTTTGGAAAAGGATTATAAAGGGATTTTCCAAATATGGAACAAATGTTATGGACATGTGGGCTGGACAAGAAAAAACAGATTGTAATAACAGATTATACCGACAGTAGAATCCATAAAACTTTTGCCCTAATCTCCAAAGTAGACAGGGGGCTCCATAACTGCACTCAACAACCAACACCTTTAGGGACAGCTTCATAATTGCTTGGCCATACCTGTACAAACTGGCTATTCAGTTTGCACATGCTGCTGTTGCTGCCCTTCGTAGCCTGGAGGAACTTGAAAGGTACTGTAAAACCTTGAAGGGTCTGCTGTTTGAGGTTTATTTGCACTTTTGATGTCCTCTTTGGAAATTCAAGACTACCATAGCCTAGGGTCAGTTGCCACATGGTCAGACTGAATAATTATTTTTTTTCAGAAAATAATTCGCTTATATGCATACATATATGTATTTCATGATCTACTATGATATCCAAGATGAGGAGTGAAATTATTCAGATTGTAGGTTGCAATACTTTTTTATGGTTTTCAACATGTTAGCTTCATACTTTCATGAAAATTTGTGAAAACTGACCCTAGGGTAAAGTACTTGAGTTAGTTCTTGAAAAATCCTTTCCAGGATGTTGGAACAAGCTGTTCATGGCATAATGGCCCTCTAAGTTCATTTGGTCCCTAATACCCCAAGTAGTTAGGGAAAGTTTTCAAGTATTAGGGTTCAAATTGTGAGGAATGTGAATTGTGAGTTAATTTTTGGCGAACTTTCATGGAACATTTCCTCTTTTAACTATTGCTGGTTTGAACTTGCCATAAGTGAGACTAGAGAAATTACCCAATGAGCCAGCCGGCCACATGTTTGCTTTTGCATCAATTGTGCATGAGCCTAATAAATAATTTTGAGATAGAGGGCACAGGAGAAATCAACCTGGGGGACTCAGATCATGTATCTATAGACTCTATCATATCATCACTGAGCGGAAGCAGAAAAAAACAAAATGAAGAAATATGTCTCATGGAGTCTGGGATTGCATTGATTCTAGATGATCTGGAACTTGTGGGTTCCATGAAGTAGGCTAGATGATGTTTTCTAAGGTTTGGGCTTTTCAACACTGGTTGCCTCTGTTAATGCCTTGTCAGAAATATAGCCAACTGTTACAAATAGCAATGAAAAGATGAAGATGAGCATGAAAAACGACAAGAGAAATAAGGTTGAGCTTCTGGATGCACATTAACAAGGTGGGTGGGTGATATGCCAGTTTATAGCATATTCTCTGGACTGTCTGGAGTATTTGGGCTTAGAATCGGGTGTGATAAAATCATTAGTTCTTCAAGTTATTATAAAACTCTTTGTGAGCTCCAGCCTTGTCCATCTGTATGCTACTTGCAGGCCACATGCACTTAGCTTGGAGAGTGTTCAACGAGATGCCCACATTGTTTTTTGTTCATTGTTTGGTGGATCTACCATGATTCTGGAACATGACAAAGGTTAGAAGACAGTGTCTTCTAAAGTTTGAGTTTACACTTTGGACATGTAAGTGGAAGTGTAAAATTTTGTATGGCCATTTCATTTTGTGTAAAACACATATGTTTTACATGGTTTATGCAATCTTGGCTTTGCAAAGTTGATAAAGCTTCTACCAATTGAGATTCTTAAGTGCGAAAGGTCTCATTGTCTATACCAACACTTGTGGATGAGAAGGCTTGGATGCCTTTAAATGTAAGACTATTTGGAGACAAGAGGATAGGAAAGAGTTTTTCATTTGAGGAATTGAGATTGTCCTCTTCATTTAGCAATGGGCTTAGACCCTCAAAATTTGAATACCCTTGCTCACATGCCATAGGCCTACATATAAAACCAAGACATGACTCATGAAATTTTGCTTTCATGTTCATTGTTATAAAATACACCATTTGTAAACTAGAATCAAACTATTGCACATTATTTGAATAGATTGCACACAAAGTGAAAATGGAATATGCATGTGCAAAGGGTATTGTGATCTATTTTCAACAAATAATTAAAAGTTATACCATATGTGGGTATTGCACTTCCCACTACCTTGGAAAATTATGGTTTGCAAAAAAAATGAGGATATTATGTTTCTAGTATCATTGATGATCATGGTTTTATTTAACAATAAAACAAGACAATGAAATATGGCAAAGGGGTGAAAAACACTTGAAACGTCTCTAATGAAGCTTGTAGCAATGTTAGGAATTGCAAGATGACCACAATGCCATCACTTACACTTACAAAAAATGTAACTACAAAGGAACAACATGGGGGAACTCAATTGAAGTACATTTTTGGTTTGTGATAATTTTGTTGCAACATTGCAATTGTAAAACAAGATTATAAAACAAACAAAAAAAGGATTTTCTTCCATAAAGATTTGTTTTTAAAAACACAATCATTAAAACATTTTTTTCCATTAAGTTTTTTTTATAAAGAAAAAATCATAAAAAACATTTTTTCCAATATATGTTTTTATTTGTCTTGAAGTCACAAAGTTCATATCAAATGATACTAACAAATTTTTTAATACATTATGTTATGATATGTTGATGATTATGATTTATTAGGTTATAAAATGTTCTTCCATCGAAGATCCACATAGTTGGGTTAAATCTTGTTTTATCATTCTACAAAATTAAAGTGGAGTTTTTAAATCAATGAAAAATGGTATAACATTGTCAAATAAGGACTTGTAAGCAACTTTTATAAAATTATTGATGTACAGTTAACAAATACACAATTATGAATCAAATGCATATTCATAATTTGTATAACTTATTTTACTTTCTAAGCTCTTTGAATAATTATAATGCCCATGTGAATCTTTAATTCCAAACCTTGTGCAAACTATCATTTGTTGTAACCCTAGCCTTAGGCTCACAACCAAGGCAAGGGCTTGCAAGGTTGCGGGCCAACAAAGGAAGCCCAAGAGTGAACGAAAGTGTAAGGGAATGAACCCTCACACTCCAAGGGAGCTTCCACCTTGGGAGTTGGAGTCTTGATGCACTATCGAATGTTTAGAAAGCGATTGCAAGGGCCAAAACTCAATGGATTGAGAAGTTCTTTATACGATTGGAAAGCTATTGAAACATAGATGTCTAAAATGGGCTTGCATGACCCATTTGGACATCTGAAACACAAGTTATGGCCGAAAGTAGGGCCGAAAGTCAAATTGGCAATTTGACTTTTGACCCCCTAAAAGTCGGGAATCGACCCAATTTCCTTGCGTGAAAGTGGCGTGTGACATACCGTTGGAAACCTCTTGACAAGGGCTACAAATTTACTGTAGACCTCATCCCAATTGAAGGTCTGCAAGCAAAGTTATGAAGCCCCAAAGTCGCAGGAATCCCAACTTTGGCAATTTCAAGATTCCCATTTGGTAATCTCGAGACAAAATGCCATTTGAATGTGAGCCTTTTGGAGAGGCATAAAGTATACTATAAGGGGGAGGGTCGTGGCTTCCCCCAAGTCTGGGCCGTGGTGAGTATTGTGACCCCTGTGAGTCCAAATTGCTTGTGGTTCGTCCTAACACTAAAAGTGCTACAATTATGCACTAACCACCTTGTGTTGGTTTTGTGCAAGTCCATGTGAGTAATTGATGTTTGTCATTCTTCCTAGTCCCATCTCGGAGTTCCAACACGCCCTTCTACCCCCAAAGTGCTACGAACCAAGGAGCGTGCCCTGACTCCTTGCTCTTCCGTTGTTTTCGGTTTAGACTCACATTTGAGTCCATTAAAGAGTTTGGGAATGCATCATCATTGGTATCCAAGATTAAGTTCATGCTTCAATATGTAATTTATTATTATTCCCATTTAATTCAAAACATCAAATTTGGATATATTTACATTATGAGATTCTTTTAGCATCAAATTGACAAGTTTATACACAATGTTCAAATTATATGAATTTTAATGTTCACATGCCTTCTAATGGGCAAGTATGATTGGGTGGTATGACAAGAATGTTAGACCTTCAATTTGGTAGACCCATTAAAATTTAAGACGATAAAAGACACATTTTTAAAAAACTTTTCGTCCAATTTTTTTATATGAATATGTTCCTCAAGTATTGTAGTGTTTTTTAATTTAATTAAATAAAAAAATTTAATTTAATGTGGAGAATGAATGCATAAGGAAAACATTATAAAAATGTGATATGTGATGTCCCCTTAAAGGCTTACCACAAGGTATCATGGTAAACTTTCCAATATAATGTGCTACATGAAACTTGAAAACCTTTAGCATGTTTTTTAGCTTTTTGCACTTGGAGGTTAAAGGGGCATGTGAAGGCTTTTGGATAGGATTAGTATGAGTTTTCAATTGAATTCATGGACATGTGAAAATGCACTAATAAAAAAAAACAAAAACAAAAGGCAGTTTGTGCATTTGGAACCAAGTTTGGTTACAAATTCACATAGAATCACATGGCTCAAACTTGGGAGGAACTACCACTTTCTCCTTTATAATATACTTTATAATTAATTGGAAAGGCTACATTGAAATGGCCAAAATTCTCAATAGTCCCAAAATGGACTCCCAAAATTAGGACAAGTAACATTTCAAAACTTTTGAAGTTTCATAACTCTCTTTTTAAAAAAATTAGCATCCTACGCTCATTATATTGTAGCTTTCATCAAGAGCTTTTCAATCTTGCATTGCACATTTCAATTAGAGGTCATTTGAACCCGATTTTTCATTTTTTCGACCTTACTTTTGGCCCTAACTCCTAACTCATAGTTCCAAATGAAGAATGCAAGCTCACTTTCGATATCGACACTGAAAGAGATTTTCAATGGTACAAAGAACTTTAAATTTGAACATGTTTTACCACCTTCATTTTTGTCACAAAAATTCAAAACACTTTAAGACTCCCAACTCCAAAAGTGGGACTTTATATTGAGAGTCTCAAAAGTCCCTTTGACTCACACAATATGTTTAGGTTTTTTTTCCTACTTTAGTTTTTTTCTTAGCATGCTTCCATTGTCGTGATCATTTAACTTTTAGTCATAGCTCATGTCCACTTAAAAACATGCAATTTCCTTCACCATGAGGAGGACATTTTGTTGTCCTTCCTAAAAGTTGGTCATGCACCCATGTTAAGGTTGCAACAACAAAAAGGTTCTTTTGCTTGTGAACACAAAAGGAATGTAGTTTTTGGGTTTTTTTTCTTAGATTTTAATTGACTCAATAATATTTCAAATGTTTCTCCATTTGAATTTTTCAATAGGTATTTTGATTGGGGTAGTCACAATCTAATTATCAATTTAAATGTTTTGAACAAGATTCTTGAGGGTTGCAAATGTCAGGAATACAATTGTATTATTGTCCAATTTTATTTTATTTTATAATGATCACTTGGGGCCATACCCTTTGGTTTGTAGTAGATAAACATGAAAAAAACCTTTTGTGTATGTGCAACTTGACACTTAAAGATTAAAAAATTAATAATGAGGTCAAAAAACAATTCTTAAAAGAAATTACCAATACATAATATAGTTGTCTAAGTGTTTATGAATATGCATAAGGGTGTGCATTGGTGGGGAAGACAAGACCCACACGGTGCAAGGATTTTTTTCTTAAAAAAAAGTTTTAAATTGGGTTCAACCTTACAAGGAAGTTCGTTGTGATATCACCCAATCATATTTGCCCCCTTTAAAGAGATCTTATTTGAATATTAAAGCCAAAAATGATTTTTATGTTTGAATGAGTAGGTGGCCAATGCTACTAGCAAGGGCACATTGTAAATTGAAACCTTCTTATGTCTTACTTGCATTCTACCCTTGCTTGAATTTGTGCAAAGTTCATCAAAGGTTGTTAAAAATTGATACATCTTCATATATGATTTCATTGTTAATATCATGTGTGTGAAGGTATATTTATAAAATGTTGTGGGCCCTAGATGGAAAAATATGATATCAATCATTTCAACAATTTCCTAAACACAATTAATCATTTGAATATGGGTTGGGTCACATATTTGAGGATGATAACACACTACATGGGACCCCTTTGGCCACATTTGGGTCTAAATTATAATACGTATAATATAATTGCTCCAAAAATGAAATGCATTTAATTGTTAGTATCAAATTTGGTATTTGGCCTTATATTTTTTATTGTTACAAAACTAATGTTATAAAAGAAATTTTGAATAAATTCAAATTCAAATAAATTCAAATTCAAAAATCCATGGGTATATTTATGGTATGCATAACAAGGCTAGTTTCTCATTTCAAATTACAGTAACATCAAGCTTTCATTAATAATCAAAATAAACATTTGTAATGGATTTAATAACAAAGCCACCCTAATTATGCTTGTCACAAAACACTGAATACCCCCTAATGAACTTTGTTTGATGCACTTTTAGGCTTGTCCTTTTGCACCTTGTGTGGTTTTACACCAAACCACATTAGGCAATTTTCACGTTTTGCATGTTTTGCAAAAAGATTATTATTTAATTTGTTTTGCATGTTATGCTATACTAGGCCAAATTTGAAAGCAACACCAAAATACCAACCAATAGCATACATTTGAACACTAGAAAGGAATAATCTTTTTTTTAATTTAACATATGTGTAAGGTCAAAACATGCCAAATCTTGCAATAGTAATAACCAAGTAATTGAACATTGTAAACCAATTTTTGCACTGGACAATGCTTGTGAAGGGGTGTTAATGTCCTCCATGCTTCTCACCTTCCATGTGAATGACATTGTTTGTCAAAATTTAAATTTACCACACTTATTGTCTCTCTTGGAAAAACCTTTTTTTATATATGAAAAACTTCACATTCTTCACATGGTTCATAAACATGGTTCAAACTTCATGGAATCACATGGTTCAATAGATCTTCAATTTTCATAAAATGTATTAAATCATTTTAGTTCTTTTGGAATATATTTATGTTTTTATTAATACATTTTTATAGGTTTTTTTTTGAGCAAATAACTTTAATTCATCACATAATATGAAATCAAAAAATGTAGTTCCTTCAATAATTGATTTTTTTTGTAGTGGGATATCATCATAGTCAAAAACATTTTGAAAATCCTTGTTGATAATGACATTATTGAAGTTCAAAAATTCACCACCCGAAAAAATATATACAATGACACATAAACAATGGCATTGAATATGTGGTATCGCATTTCATAGGCTACAATACATTTTCCATAAGCGGGATGCACAAATTGGTGTTCTATGTGTTTTATCATGGGTGGATTGATTAAATGAATTTAAAAACATGAAATCCCATTCAAATTTGTTGATCACTATAAAAAATTGCGTCCACCAAAACCACATTGCCTTACAATTAGAGTTTAAGAAGCAATTTGTATATAACTATTGTGCAACTATCCTTTTAGTATTACAACTACTATGTAACTATCCCCTTGGAAATATGGGGAATTAATAAATAAATTGCCACATCAGAAAATTAGTTAATTATATTATAGTTGCAAGTGAGTTGAAAATGGCTATTATGTATGGTGATTTGTACACACTTTACATACATTTGTAGTCAACCATATTTGATTTTTTGAAAAGTTGAACTATAGTTACATGTGACAACTATTTAAAAATTATTGTGAATGTGATTTTAACACAACGACTACGTTACAACTAATGTACGATGTACATACATGCGATCATGCCACGTGTCCACATTTCCATTGCCCATTATGGGATACATTTGTAGTTATTTTTTTACTATGATTCCCATTTATACAATTGGTAGGGCCATTGGTGTGCCATTATTGAACTACTAGTGTTCAACTATGTTGCGACTATTTGCAACAACCTATAACTTAATAAATATACAAATCCATATGTAATATTCTATAAAAACTTATTGTTTCAATAATTTGACTATTAAATATTAACCATGTTTAATACATTTAATTATTGTGAAATTATTAATTATATTAAATAATTCACTATTAATTTGAATAAATAAATGTAACTTGTATAATTAACAATTTAATTTTATGATTTACATAGTTTAAAAAAACACAAAGTATGTGGGAAAATCTTTCTATAGTTGCAACTCAATTTGTGATTAAAAAATAACCATAGGATTTAATCCATATGTTTTGTTTTTGAATCCCATGTTACAAACTATATAAAAAAGGTGTTTTTTCTTATTTTTTCACATTAAAATACACGTGTCATTTTGGGACGAGCTCAAAAAAGCTTAACCCTAAAGGAAAAACATAAAATTAAAAAAAAAAATACATGACAATTCTTTGATTCACCTAGTCTTGTATTTTCCTACTTACTTGCCTACTTGTGTAAATAAGTAGGTCCTATTTTTCTACCTATGTATGTAGGTATGTAAGTCTTCTAACCTACTAACCTACCTACTTATGGCTATGTACAAACCTACCTAGCTATTAAAAAATATGTATTTGTATTGTGCCATGTGTTATAATTTTGGACCATCATTAACAATCATAATAGACGATGAAGATCAATACTTCAAAAAAAAAATCTAAAAATCTTCATAGTGCAAGGTGTCAAATTCTAATGGATGTATGAATATTAGTAACATTAACATGATGTTATGGTTATAGTTGTAATGGAGTTGCAATGAGTTGAATTGAGTTGCACCATATATATAGTGAATCACAACTTTTGCAACTCATGTGACTTGCACAATAGCACTTATAACATAGAAATATGGTGAATTGCAAGTGGCCATTGCAACTCAAAAACTAAATTGCAAGGTTAGTTGCAAAACACCTTTTTTTTCATTTTGGATGTTTACTTAATTGCTAGGGGGACATATATTGGCAAATAAAATACATGAGTGAAAGTACAATGTCCCATATATTGGTTGTTGAATAGAACCCATAAATCATTTAGTTTTATAATGAAGTTATGTTTATTCTAAAAATCAAGATGCATTTAATATCTAAGGTATAAATTAATCCCAAGTATTAAAAAAAGTAGGAAAACAATAAATAAATAAATTATATATATATATAATTATCAGTATATTCAATTAGAAGGTAAGTGAGTGAATTAATATAATCTTACCTTGTTAAGTTGCATCCTCGTCACTTTTCACAACTTCAAGTACTAAAACAAAAAAATCAATATTCCCATATCCCATACAACATTTATAGGTTAGGAAAGTAAGGAGGTACATAGGTTGGTATATTAATGAAGTAAGTAGGTAGGTAATTTAGTTTAGGTATGTACATAGCTTACCTTAGCCTAGGTAGGTAAGAAGGTAGGAAATAGATAGGTATGTAATGTCCTAGGTAGGTAGGTAGGTAGCCTAACATAACTTTACATCACCTAGCTAGGAATTTAGGTAGTTTGGCCTAGCCTATATATTGCTATAGAGCACTACTTGCATATTTGTTGCATACACAACTATGAGGTGGTCACCTATGCAACTAAAAGGGTCTAAAGTGGACTACTTTGATGAAAATCACAAAAAATCATCCATGTTGTTGCTTTTTCACACCATTAGTTGCAAAATGTTGCATAAATAGTTATATATATATTGGAAATTTTATAATTGCAACTTTTTAATAATAAGAACTTCTAACATAATCACAAACAACAACTAGGTGCATGTAGCTCCAAACTAATTGGTTGGAAATTATAGCTTTTATACTAGTGTATGGAATATAAACATAGAACCTCAACAAACTAGCAAAACCTTTTTTAAAACCTTTTTCCTCATTCTCATTCAACTTTTGTTCGAGATTTCTTTTGATTCAATTGTTTGCTTATGTTTTGTGTTGCCATGTCCATCCATTGCTATAAAAGGTACAATCCTTATTGAATAGGGTTCAATTCCCCAAAGGGATTTGTACTATTGAACTTGTTTTTTTTTCCTTTGATGTAATGCCATGGAATTCCATTTATTCAACTCATGAATGTTGTGGCTTGTATTTTTACTTTGATGCAAATGTTAATAGTCATATTTTCAATTCTTAAATGAATGTTATTTCCTTTTGAATTGATTTTTTTATAAAAAACAACATATTTGTTGCCCAATTTTTTATTTGCTAGTTTGCAACTAAACAACAAAAAACTTGAATAACACTAAAAGTATGCATGGCTACCATGGCAATGTAGTTGTAAGAAACCATCTATGGAACATAATATAATTGGAAAAAACGTCACAAGTAGGGAAACTTTATTTTGCCTTTTACTCATTATGAACATTAACACATGCTATTTTATGTGTTTAGTCAAGTTGGTTACCAAGTGTTTATTTTTAAAAATCTTATCAAGCTTCTACCTTGAACCTTGATTATAGAATTATGGTCGGTCTATTGCATTTATATGCATGGTGTGGACAAAGTTCTTCATGTGGACATTCTTGTGAACTCTATCAAACAACATCTTCAAATTTTTTTTGGGAAGATTGAATTTTTGAATCAATTATATAATGTGTACCCTAAAAGAAAAATGATGGTTGTTATCACTTCAACCTTGGATGTTAATACATGTGTAAGTTCATAATGACAATGTCAACTCAAGTAGTCACTTGGTGATGGAGCTTGGTGAACAATTCTTCATCATTATTTGGTGTATAAATATAATTGTTACATTTTATATCAAGAGAATGTTATTAGCTTTGTTGATTTTATGATACTCAAGGGAATATAAAAATGGTAAGATATTGGTTTTCATTGTAGTGTATATGAATAAATTTGTTGCTCTTAGGCAAGTATGATGTGGATTCAAAATGTAATTCATTCATACTTGTGAGTTATCACCACATAGGTAAGGATGTTTTGATGGAAGAGAATGAAAGCTTGTAGATGATTGTGGGTTTTTCACAAAATGAACTTTGTATTGGAGTTTGAATATCGACATTCAATTCATCTTTTAACAATGATGTTAAGTATTGATTGAATCATGATTCAATTACATTATATATCTCAAGTTTTCAATTGAATGCATTGCAACTTGAAATGTTTGTGCATCTATATTGACAATTGTCTATGCGATTTTGTACTTGATTCAATGCAATTATTGTATCTACTTTATCTATTCATTTAAACCTTAAATTGTTACATTGTGCATGGTGGCAAAATCCCAACCATTCATGTGTATATTTATACAAGGTGGCAAGTTAATATATATTTCACAAGGTTATCAAATGTATAGGGATAAACACCTAGTTGCATAGTTCATGTTATTTTGTGATTTCAATGGTCAAGGCTTATGTAACCAAGTCACATGTTTGGGATGAGTTGACATAGGATTACTTTTGAGACCCTAGTATAGGTTATCTTAAAAGGGAACGAAAGAAAGTTCATCTATCTTTATTTGAACCTCTTAACACAACTATATGTGTGTGTATAAGCATGTGTGTGTGCACACAAGAAATGCCATTATTGTTATTTTTCGACATTGTCTTTTTCCTAGTTGAAGCATGAAGTTCATTTGTTAGGGATAGGTCAATGTATAGAAAATAATAATGGGCATGAAGAATCAAATAAATTGGGTAATCATGTAAATATGTTTTTATGCACTTTGGAAATAAAATAAGAGTTTGTATGATATCGTTTTTAATGTAGGGCCTATAACTTGATGTAAATAGTTTATTACTTATGTAATTATTTAGGGGTTAAATTTGATAATTTATTTGGTGGTCGAGTTTTATAATTTAATAATGATTTGATGAGTCATCATCAATTAGTCATAGTTTCAACTAATTTGCATAACTCGCACATGAGAAAAAGTTTTTGCACAAATTAATGTTCATGACTCAATGATGATGACCTATTAAAAAAGTCTTTGCACAAATTAATATGCATGATTCAAGGATGGTGACTCACAAAATAAGTCATGTTACAAATTAATGTGCATGTTGAATCCATGATGAACAATGTGATGTGTAAGATTTTAGGATTTTTTTTGTTTAATTTCATTGTGGTTAGTATATGAGTGAGTGTTTGGGACCTTTGGAAACTCCTTCACTTCAAAAGAACAAGTTATACGAATGCAAAGTTTTATGAAATAGAATTGCGAAACAAATTGAAAGTTTTGTTTTCAAAAGTTTTGGCATAATTTATGAATGTATGGATCCATGGTAAGAAAATAATGTGGTTTAATTATTATACATAAAAAATAAAAAGATAAAAAGATATTTGTGCAAATGAGAACATAAATTTCCATAGTTATGTAATAAACATACATAGTTTTGGTTCTAAACTTGCTTGTGCTATACAAGCCTACTTGGTTTTTGGTCTCTTCCTATTTCACTATGTCACATATTAATAGACCCCCAAGGAAATAAAAACCGAAAAATTACAAAATTGAATTAGATCCCAATCCCAACAAGAAATGGGAATTTAGTGTAGGCTTTTGGAAGGAAGGAATAACCTTGGCCAAACACCAAACCCTAAGGTGTACATTTACCAAATATTAGCCCATGTCATATACACAAGTTAATCTCTTTCATTGGAATAGTTGGGCATTTGATGAATGTATAGCTTGAAAAAACTGAAGTGACCTAGAGCCTTTCACTATACCATAAGGACCATGTTATTATTTTGGAAGGTCACCTAGCTTAAAAGTAAACTTTGCATTCCATATGTTCATCTTAATCAAACACTACTAATTCATTAAAATCCATGAATAAATACATGTTCTTTTGTGTCCTATTTTTAATTAATTGTTAATTATGTAACTAATCTAAGGTGGAATCTAGATAGATCATATCCTATAAGAATCATGGAAATAAACACATTATGCCAAAAAAAACACAAAATTTGCCAATTAAGTGTTGTGAATAAGCATGACTTGACTTTTCACCATTCGGGTAGACCAATTCATCAACAATTTGCCTACCTATGATCGAACATTTATTTGTATCTTCATCATATGAGCTTCATTTTGACCGATTTAAAATGTTATGGGAGCACCACCTCAAGCTCTACAAATTATCTTTGAACTCTAATAGCAATAGAACAACATACAAGGATTTTTTTGGGTGTTCGGGAACCAGCCTTTGTAGTATTTGGTGGTCTTTTTTTTTTGAGTTCTTGACCCCCTTTACTTTGGGGGGCTGTAACTTTCTCTTTTCTAATCCATTTTCGACGATCGTGTTAGTGTGAGATGCACCAAGAGGAGGGATTCAAGTTTTGCTTGGACACCACAAACAACAGAGCCCTCCCCTTGGATCCAGCCTGCTCTGAGTGCTTAAGTGTTTGGTCACTGGCCGGTCTATCCTAGTAGGGTTGATTCCTTTTGGTGTAAGGTAAAGGGCAAGGGCATTATTGAAATAAAGACCTGTGTTAGGTGGCAGTAGAGTGCTGCCCAGTTTTGGTAATGAGCCGTGTTCTTTACTGAGAGTAAAGAGCAACCTCACATTTGTTTTTGATTTGTTTCCCTGTGGTACCTGCCAGGTATCAATGGAAATTTGTAGACAATGATATGGAGCTTTATGAAAATGGAATGCCCAAAGTATTGAAGCTTCATGTTTTTTGGAAAGCCCATTGAGATTTTACTCTCTGCAAGCTACTCTCTAGATAGACTAGAGAAATGAGAGGAGGTCTTTTCTGTTTTGAATCTGTTGCTTGTTTTTGTTAGTGTGGTACAGTTTGTTGTCTGGCACAGTTTCAGAACCACCCATTAAGTTATTGTTGACATAGGGCATACAAATTCAACCCACAATTACTATTGGGGACAAAATAGTCAAGGACATTATTATTTTCTACACTCAACTCATCAACTCAGCCACCACCCAGTCTAGGGGGAGTAAACTGTAATTCATAAGGTGTCAGAATAAAAGTGACATACATGTACATTCAGAATGGAGGTTGGAAAGAGGGCAGCTGTGGCAGGAAGGTAGTTATTATTATGACAGTTTGGAGAGGACTCACCATTTCTTTTAAATTTTTATTTTCTTTCCTAGTCAACTATGGCAATTCGCAACTCGCAAGCTTCGTCTAAGCATTTACTAAAAGCCTTCACAACTTATTACATTGGCGACTTGCATGTTTTGCAGAACCTTTGCTGACTACAATTTTCATTCATTTTGTACACAAGAGAGGAAGATCATGACTTCAGAATTAAATCAATTGTGTATCAATAGATTGTCTGTTTAACATGTTCAAAATGTTAAGTAGCAATGCAAATGGATAGATAGACACCACGGCCAAATGGTTTATTTAGGGTTTTAAAGTTTATGGATTTATTGGCGGCCTTTCTTTTGACGTAGTCCTTTGGAGCATTCCCATGACATCCCCAATCACTATTTAGGGCCTCCTTCAAACTAGGAGTCAGGGCCAATGTTCAACCCAAATACAGCATTCCTATTGGTGCAAAAGTTGAAATCAGCTCCAAGAGCTTGATTACACTAGGAGTCAAGGCTGAAGTAGAAAATAACATTTCAATCTGCCCCAAGTACTAATAAATGCGGAACTTTACGGCCTAGTATTGGCCCCAAGGCTGGAAAAAGGATACCGTAAAATTTGGGAGGCCAATTTACAACCCTTGGGGCCAATGCTCCAGCATTTAAATTAATATCCTGATGTCAATATTCTAGCATTTATTAATAACTTGGAGCCAATTTGCAAACCAAAAATGCTCAAAGTTGGCCCCAAGATTTTTTTGGCCCTAACTCCCAGTGTAAAGTGGGCCTTAGTGTACCCATACCCATCTTGTACTTGTCATGGTTCCAAACAAAAATACTCAAAATAATATTATGTCAAGTGCTAGGATAGTCATTCTATTATACATGCCCTTTGACACAAAAAAAAATCATGGTGATTGGGTTGTTCCATGAAATGTAGAAACTTGTAGTTTTAGTGTCAAATGAGCCCATACATGGCATGCACACTTCAACATTTTGTTCGTGTACATTGATGTTGATATGGCCAAAACACATTATCAAAATTTGTGAATAATTTTAGAGCATCCTCTTGAAGGCATGCTCATAAAATTTTCAATTGTCAATATTGCCATCAAGTACCGTTTTCACTTTCACATTGATTTTTGGAGCCCCACCATACATCTTGGTGTATGTATATAGACTAGTGTAACATGTTTTCATCTCTATTGGGGATATTGTTTGTCAATTGGCGCACAAACTTCACCTACATTTCTTTTTGGAAATTTTCTTTATGCATATTCCATGTGCAACCAAGATTGAAAATATAATAGAATATATGGATTTATGTCAACATTTGGCCCCCCTTTAAAAGCATAATTAATTGTTGTCATCTTTTACATTTTCCCATCCAAAGTTTTGGTCGTCAATATTGACCTTTATTATGTGAAGCAATTGAATCCATCATCAAACATAAAATGTAATGAAAAAATATGTTTTTGGACACCAACCAAATTGGACAAAGAACCTCTTCCCTATATTGGAAGTATTACATCATTTTAGAAGTGGGCTTTATATCATTGTCATCACAAATTTTCAATGGATTATCTGCTAAAACATGTGTAACATATATGCTCTACATCATTACAAACCATTGCATTGCACACAAAATTCATGTCATTGTTCAATCTTAAATTGTTTTCACTAAGTGAACTTAACAATAGTGCAAAACAATTAAGCCTGTGGATTGAATTAAGAAAACAACTACAGTGTCCAAAATGAATTTGAAAGACCAATTTTTTTATAAAGACAACATACAAAAACTTGAAAAATCAATGATGTTTAAGAAAAAACAATATGAAAAGAGTAAAGTTGACTAGGTGTACTATTTGTGAAATACTACACACAATTATAGAATGTACACTATTTTGAAGAAAAGGATCCTTGGCATGTCAAATATGTAACCATAACCCATCGATATTGGGTATTCACACGTCCAAATACTTGACCTCAAGCCAGGTTACTTAACATAAACGAGAACAAATAGATTGGCATTTGAACTAACTACCCACTAACCCAATCCTTGATTAAGTAAGCCTTAAGGACACAATCCTTGGTCAGACTTTGGCTTCACCCATTATTTGAACAGATTATGATGGATCTTGTCAATCTGGTTAAAGAAAAGACCTCTATCCTTTGTTCCAATGGCCAAGATAGAATTGAGATTCAAACCAAACAAAATGGGCATTCTTGTTGTCCTGAATCCAGATTAGGTCTCAATATATAGTTTGGAAGGTTAGGTCCAGGTTGTGACCATGGGTACGCTATAATAGAATCTGGTTTTTCCTAGGGCAGTAGGCAGAGGGTTTTTTCTCCAGAAAGTGTTGAGGCCAAAAGACTACTTGCATGTAATTATAGAGTAAAGTTTAGGATACAAAAACTTCCTCTAGTGCAAAATTACATGCATTTACTTCTTTTTTTGGGGTCAATGTTTAGGTATGGTTTTCACAAGGTATGAGGCAGTTTGGCCATTGGGAATGATTGATATATATGTCTTTTGGCAATCATTGAATTTTGAACATAGGGATTTTTGGCAATCTTGGTATTATGACCATTTGTATTTTTGCAATCTTGGTATTGTGACCATTCGCATTTTGGTGATGACCATGCTTTTAACATCTATATTTTGGTGACACATAAGTAGTTAAGAGCGCTTAGCATGCTCAAATTCTCAATGCCTACCTAATACTCATTACCCATACATATTATAGATTTGAATTGCTCAAGCCAAATGTTTCAAAACTTAATTTAAAAAAAAGCTTTCCCAAGGGAATTGAACCTTGACCATAAAGGTCTTGCCCATGCAACAAGAAAGTTTTGCACCCCCAACACATTAAAAAAATACATAACAAACAACCCAACTTTTAAACATCCAACCCCAACACCCAAAAGAACACACACAACTTGCTTTCCTAGCATATAATGTACAACCAATTACATGTGCATGACTACCAAATGAAATCAACATGTATGCTTGCAACTATAAACAATGCAACAAAAACAAAACAAAATAAAAAAAAGATGCTTCAAATGAGCAACTTTGTTGCATTTTAAAACACATTAAGTGTGTTGCAATTTGAAACTAATAAAACTTGATGCCTCAAAAACAAAAGAAATGTTAACTAAATTTGCCTTGTAACACTAGAGCTCTACCAATCTACTTGGTACCTCAACTTATGATCTTTTTGACCTATAACAACATCCTCATATGGAAATGTAGAGAGGTTGAATTTTTTTGGTTGGATATGCAAACACAAACATCGAGATGTGTAGTTAGACAATTTTGCAACCTACTTTTCATGAATGTCAAATTGCTAAATGTCTTTTCATCCTCCACTAAACCCAAGACATGAACTATAATTATTTCAACAAGTTTGATGTATTCACTCAACTATTGTGACAAATTGGGGGAGCCATTGACCTTCATCCACAAATTATAAACATGATTTTTATTTATTTTTCTA
>Ga0209208_10001703_pt1 | contig 31299 bp, 19 predicted proteins | sample S1TSphfallax_3_FD_187694 | JGI IMG/M metagenome (GOLD analysis project Ga0209208, IMG submission 187694) | Host-associated microbial communities from peat moss isolated from Minnesota, USA - S1T2_Fd - Sphagnum fallax MG (SPAdes) (version 2) | ecosystem: Host-associated > Plants > Peat moss >...
AGTTCTGTAGCGCCCTTTCTGCACTGGTTGATGGGTTCCTGGGAGGAGCTGGCAGGGCTCAAGCAGATGATCAGGAAGGGGTGGACGAAGTGCGGGATGGGGAAGATTCATGAAGCGGAGTTCCAAGCAAAGGCCTTGTCAGAATGTCTGACAAGGGGTCTGTTGGTACTGGAAGCAACGGAGGAGGATACAACGGCAGGGCCTGAGGGGGACATCGAGGTGCTCGTGCACATGGAACAAGCTTCATTGGCCGGTGTGATGGAGGCCTGCCTGGATGATCAGTTTGATGTTCCAAGTGATGTAGACCTAGATGGTTCTGACTCTGAGGAGGATGGATCAGATGGAGAAGATTAGAATTTAGTTGTTAGATCAACATCACTAGTATTGGTTAGAGCCTTGCTTCGAGACTCTTAGGGCAGCTACCTATTCTGCCATTTTTGGTATTTTTCGCTGACAGGGTTGCAGAATTATCGGATTAATTCACAACTTCACACCGGCTGTAAAAAATTAGTTTTTTTTTTCGCAGCGGCCAGAAATAATTATTTTTAGTGCGAATGGGAATGCCACTACGGTATTTTGATTTTTTTAAAGCTTTTCCTTTTTTTTTATTTTTGGAATGCAAGATGTAAAATAATTTTTTTCTTGATGAATAAATAAGAAACTTCAATGTTTCTTTTGTTTTGATAATTTAGATTTGGAAAAACAAACAATACTTGTTGATAATTTCAGTAAACCAGAATTAGAAAATAGAAAAGAGCATGTAAAATTAAAGGGATTAGAAAACACCCTTTAACATTTTATATTACAAGAAATAAAATAATTTTTATGTTTAATTATAATGTCAAAAGGAGGAGCAAATATGTTTGGGTGGCAAATCAAGGGAAACTAAACAAGTGATGTATTGCATATAATGGTTTTGCCCCTTATGGCAAGTTCAAACCATGCCAATGAAAATAGGAAAATTTGCTTCATGAAGGTCCCAAAGAATGATCTCACAATTCACAATGACATTTGGTGAACATTCTTCAAAATGTTGAACCAAATGAAAAGTACATATTAATTTTTCCATAGTCTCTCCTTGCAAGAACTAGCAAAAATAAAAATGATAGGAACAATCAAGATTTATGTGATTTGTAGTAACCACACAAATCTTTTGACAAACAATCAAACTCTGATTCAAGATACCATTCCTTGATGTGAGTTGTTATCATTGTGAAAGAATTCAAGGTCTTGATCGGAGAGGCAAAACACAAGATCATACCAACTTGGGGTGTTCAAATGTGAAAGCAAATGTTAAATATAAATGAGTCATGGTTTACACCAATCTTCTTGAATTGATACTCTTGAACTTTTTTGCCATCATTAGAATACTACCAAAACCTTTCAAAATGCTCAACATGATCTTGTTACCTAAAGCAATCAAATGTTTGACAAATAAAACATGAATGGTAAATACCAGAAGCAACATACAAATGCTTACAACTTCCTCTTTTTGTGTGGATTGGAGATGTGGAAGATGTTATAGATTGACAAAGTCATCCTAGGTTTGTTTCATTGATTTGTAGGTTTCAAAGAAAAAACCCTAACAAAGTATAAGGACTTGTAATCCAATGCATGATTCAATTGATGGATTAGTAACAATCATTGATGTTATCCTCGGTCCAAAGGCGGAATACTCAAATAATGAATAACCACAAATTGGTTATACCATTACCAACAAATTAGGTCTAGTTGCAAACTGTAAGTGGATCAATAAGTATTAAGTAGAGGTACCATTTAAAGGGAATAATATCAAAAGAGCAAACAAGATTTTGACTCCAATCTTGTGAAAACATTAGGTGTGCTATTTCAAATTCAAATGATTTGGTAAGAAAGTCCAACAAATTTTGTCATTTTCAAGAATATGTGGATGACTTTGCATAATTGGTGACTAATCTAATAAGTTGAATTCCTTTATTTAACATGATCAAGATGGTTGTGTCCAATCAAGTTATGAGAATTGGCTCATAGTTGACCTATTCAACATTGAAACAAGAAAAGGAAACTTGGTACTCAGACACAAGTTTTTCTTAAGATAAATGGTAGATCTGAAGGACGTTCTCAAGCACTTTGGGACATTGTTTGCATGTAGGCTTACTCCTTTGGAAGCTAGACCTCAAATCCACCTCAAGACATTTAAGAACAGCTGTGGATGCAATTTAGTTCATCATACCTGATGTTTAATGTGGGACATGAATAGCACACATACATGTCCTGAAAGCTTCCTTTCTAGTAGGCAGGTTGCTCAATTCCTGGAAATCCTTTTATTACCTCATTGTGTGACAATTAGGAAATGTAGTTTGCAGTATGCAAAAGATGAACAAGATGTCAAATACAGAATAATAATAGGTGTACATATTCTTGTCATGTACAAAGTTAAAAGGTGCAAGGATTGTGTATGCACTCTTATTATACAGCTTGATTGAGATGCAGAAATGTAACAAGTTCAATTTGCAATTATGACCAAAATTGTCAATGGTGACCCCAATGTATTAGATAATGGTCTCACTGCTGCTGCCTATTTCTGCTGGGTAAGGTGACTGGCGAGCCCTATCCTGCAGAATAGGCAGCAGTGAGACCATTAGCTTAAGGAGACCATTTTGGACCATAACGTCAATTTTTGAAATGGAGAGCTGACCATTATGTTATAGACATAAACAAGGACAGGTGATAAATTAAGAAGTAAAGTCACCTTGGATGAGAATTATCTGCCATTTAAGATGTCTATAATGTAACGGAATCTGACATCAAAATTGTTTAAGTTGTAAGTATCATGCCCAGTTGCAGGCTGAAACTCAATTTGCAAACAAATTGAGCACCCAAAACCCCCGAACCTCATGAGCAACCTACCTAACATACATAGCTCATAGTTTTCTTTTGCAACGTCAACATAGAGGCTCATTATTTCGTGTAAATGGCTCTGCCTCCTTATGGCAAGTTCAAACCTCAAACCAGCAACAACAGTTAAAATAGGAATTGTTCAATGAGTTGGAACTTGTTCACAGACTGAACTTATGCCAGAAACAGATTCCACTCGTAATTCACTTAGAGTTTGAACCTGAGTTTGCTCAATCATGGCATGGAATAGCTCGTATATTTAAGCTGGCATTCATTCTACGCGGCGGCTAAGGTCTCGTTTCTGGTAGAGATGACGATTCCGCTCCGTAGACGCTACACCTCCATTGCCTCCAGCTCCTGTTCACAACGTAACAATTCTAATAAATCAATATAATTCACTTAAATATTGCACCACCAATCAATCACCCAAGTTCTACAAGTTATGTACAAGAAGTACTGAAATTAATTACACAGTGTTGTGTTATATTATAGACTAATTAAAGCCATTTCAACCATGAAAATCACATTCGAGAATGCACGAGAATGGCACAGCTGATCGAACATAAGCCTGATTTCATGCTCTCGCATGCACTCTCGCTCGAGACACTTTCAAGAGATTAGTACCAATGTTTGCCGTGTGGAATTATGTTTCTGTCCATTTATTTTTTACAAAAGAAGGAATATGATCAGTTTATTGGAATCCAGATGACTCTACGAGCTGGAGCTCTAGTGCAGTTAACATGCATGCGGAACTCTAGTACTAGAGCACCGAAACAGCAGCTGTGTGATCAAGTCTGCTTAAAGAAGCCCCGGCCCGGTTCTTCTGATTTACTACGCCGGTTCGAAGGAGCTTTCGATGGATCACATGTGAAACCAGCGTGATGAAGCAAGCAACCTTGTCAAGATGACACAGCGCCTGCATATGGACAGATACCCATGTGAAAGCCTTTTCTGTAACAGCAAGCAGAACAAAAAAGTTATACTAGCTTCGGAAAAACATCATCAGCAGAGCTCACCTCACAGGAGCTGTTGCTCTAGATCCCTGGCTGTCGAGTAGCTTTTACAATATTCCGTACTAAGAATTTCTTCCAAATGATCGTTAAACTCCACAAGGTCAGTAGTAGTACATGCAGAAGCCACAGCCACAACTTTATCTTCACTGTCCAACTCGTTAGAAGGCCTTGAACTTGAGAGGTTATAAAGCATGATTGCCATAATCACCTCGACACTGAAACCGCCAGATAGATTGCCGCAACTCGTTTGAAAACTTCCGAAACTCTGGTATCGATCATCCGATCTTATCAGCAGGTTTCTGTTCCTCGAGGATGCGCCAGTGAGGATGCTTGCTGCAAGTAAAAAAGTAGACTATATATAAGACCAGACCATCAAGATTCATGAACCGACGTTGCGGAGCAAAAATCCGAACATCACGTTACCGGTGCAAATCCTGTGAACCGCGCTACCTGCGCAGAACACGTTAGACGTCCAGTCAGGTTGTTCTTGGCAGAGACCGTAAAACTCTGTGGGCAATCTTTAGCAAGCAACAGCACTAGAGCATTATACAGATAGGCTCAAAAGACGGTGAGTGATGTCGATGAGGCAACCGCATCAGAAAACTCCAGAACGTTCTCCTGTCAGAAAACCTGCAAGCTGAGAATCAACACCCATCAGCGGCGGCCGCTATTTCTAAGCGACTGTAAAGGACGCCCATGACAGCCTACAGGTCACGGTGAGTCCAGTGCCGAGTCAACCCAGAGGGGAAAGCCCTATAGATCTGCAGATGATCCATGGTCGCGGCCTGCGGATGAAAGCACGATTGAGTGCCTGCTGCACACAGATCGAAAGGCCGGGACGTCGCGCCCGGAGGCATATGGTTGGCTGAGAGAAGGATGAAAGAGAAATGTCGAAAGCAGCCACCTCTTTATGATCTGCAGAGTCCTGTAGTCTAGACACTACAGCACCTTTGCAAGCAAGCAAACGCGGATCGAGATTGAACCCATGATGAAACGCACCCCGCGACATGACATCCTTTCTTTCTTTCTTTCTCTCAGTCAACTATATATCTCAAGAACGCCGACGAAACTCTTGTGCTTTGCAGCTCGGAACGTGTCGTGACCAAAGCCGCAGCAACTCTCCATCTAACAAAGTTCAAGCTTCGAAGACCGAGCCGGGATGTGAGTCTATCTCAGCTTCCTTTGCTCTCTCCACCTTATACCATTGGATGTGCCCTGAGTACTTAACCCAGTTGCTCCAGTTGGTAACCTAGGTAGCACCCAAGAGTTCCTCTATTGAATCCAATATTTTCATTACACTAAATGATTGCAACGTGTTAGTAACTAAATGGAGCTTGCTTTGCTATGCCCTAGTCTTAAGCATAGGTTTGCTAGGTTTGAGGTCCCAACAGCGACCTTGTTAATTAACCATCCCCCCAGTCCACCTGTTGTCCCCTGTCGACCCACCTTGGTCCTCGGTTCACCATCCTTGGGTTAACAATTTAACCTACATCCTCCTTTAGTTTTAGTCATAAAACCCAATGCAGGAGTTTGTCTTTTGCTTTCAAAATGGGTTCTTTCCGGCCACAGTGAACCAGCACTCACCAGTGCACCATCCACTGGATGCCTGTTATGACTCAGTTGTGGATGATCCTCAACTGAGTTACTACCCGGTTTCATCTTGGTAACCCATTCTATAAGAAGTAGGTCTAACATATAGACAGGTAGGTAACAAAAAAGGGGACTACTAGGTAAATAGATAGTTTACACATGGTAGGTAGGGGCTGTTTTTACTACCTGCCTAGTTGGTAAGTAGTAAATAAAGCAACTGAGCTAACCACCATGGTTAGCTAGGGAACAGGAACCCAACAGAAAACTGGTTCCTGATCACATATCATCCATCCTTGATGGTACACTGGTGGGTGCTGGTTCATTATGGCCAGTTCTTTCCCACTTAAATTCCCTATCTCCATTTCCTGTAAAAACCACTTTCCAAGGCAATTTGCAGCTTTCTTTGGTTCAGAAACAACTCCCCTTTTTATTTCTGTGTATTTTGAGGGATCTCCCCCTGCAGGGGAATCCTAGGGCATTAGGTCAGCAGAGCTCTCCCAATTTTATATGTGTCCACATTCCTATGGGAAAAGAAAAATCCTATGAAATGGGAAAGAAGCAAGAAAATAAAAGAGAGTTGTTTATATAAGGGGAGGTTTTCATACTTGTGCATTCTCTTTAGGTTGTTACCCTTGGGCTCATGTTGACATGCCCTTTTTCACTTGTTGTCTTGTGCTTTTCATGTTTCACCAAACTCCTTTTGCATCAACCCCTTTAGCTCCTAGCTATTTGCGCACCTCATGGCACACTTGGTTAGTCCCAAAGTCCCGACGATTTAAGAGGAACTTAGACTCACTACTAAAACTCACTAGATCCTCCTCTCGAGGCTAAGTCTTAGTCTAACTTGGAGCTACCCAAGCTTAACTCTTAGAGTCAATCCACGTGGCCGTAAGCTGAATTAACCCTAAGGACCAATTTGGGGGCCTTCTAGGACCAACTCCCAAAGTTGGTTTAAAGGACTTTAATAAGATGACCCGAATCATCCCAAGGCCAACCCTCTTTTAAGAATTAGGTCTTGAAACTTTAAAGGGACAACTCCTACTAATCATCCCAAATGCTTTAGTAGGCTCACCCCCTTGGGTGACCCAGGACAATGCTTAATCATCCATTGAGGGTTGTAAGGGGATAATGCTTCACACTATAATCCCAAAAACAACCCCCAATTGTCTTCTTTGACCAACAAAGCCCAAGTTCTGCCTTAGTCCATGTAGACCCCAAGGTTTGGACACATTTCGACTTTTAGAGGAATTGAACCTCACAAAGCCATTTATGGCCTAACTCTCATATCACCTTAGCACCCCACTAAGGTGGTCCCAATATGAAGCTTGCATATGCTTAAAATATTTCTTGCACGTGCCCTTGGGGGCCCTTCCTTTTAGGAGAATACACTCATATGGAAACCTCCCCTACAACTTACAATCCACCCCCTTCCATTTCCTCAAGAAGCTAACCTCCCCATGTCTACATTTTACAAGTTACTCCCTTTCCTTCCTTGACCCCAAAACTAATTTTTTTATCAACTTCCAAGGTTGATTTACTTTTTCATCCAACTTGGTTTCAGGTCTTGCCCCTATTTTAAATCCCCTTTTAAAAGTTATGTGGCTTTCTTGAACTCTCAAACTTTTCTTGAGGTCACAATATTTAAAGGTCTAAACAATCTTTATGTAACTTAACTTTCCTAAATCTACCAATTTCCCCCCCATCCCACATGGGAGCTCCCTCCCATTTACATACAACGATGATGGGAGTTCAAAATAAGGTAAATTTATTAGTTTGGCGGTAAATTTAATAAATGTTTATAAAATGATTTAGCTACAAAAAATATTTTGAAATTTTTATTAAAAAAAGGTATTTGAAAATATGCAAAAACAAATTATATATAAATATGAATCAGATGTAAGAAAAGAGTGAATTCATAATTGATTTTTGAAATGATGACATTAAGTTTGTCACATAAAGAGAATGAAAAACATGGATAAAAATAAATAGTCATAGTAAGCCAAAATAAAAATTGAAAAATAAATCACTATTAAATGAAAAATTTAAAAATAAAAAACAATGAAACTTTTTTAATATAAGAAATTTAAATTTAAATTTTTCTTCATACCATGATTTATTTTTATTTTTTTATCATCTATAGTTCATTTCATATTGAAATATTCAAACTTTCACATCAACTTTTGGACCAATCACATATTTAATGATATTTAGATGACATATCAATGTCAAAAATAAATTACCTAACCATGCTTTTACCTATTTAAGAAATCATAACTTGTTAGTATGACTATACATTGTAAAATACCATCATTTCAATCTTTAAAATTATTGTTCATCATAAATCTATGCCCAATGAGTGTTAAATGTTGGAGGATTAACACATAGTAATGATGATGGAAGTTTGATGTGAAGACTACTTCTAAATGATTATTATAATTTGGGTGTGAACACAATACAAGAAGCCAAACATGCCCATTTAGGTAGTCTGATTTGTAGATTAAGGTTGTTTACATTGATTATACATTGATTAAATAATGTTGACATTCATTTGTTATAATACATATATTTCAATTTTTGGATATATTATATATGCATTATATTCATTTCATTTCATTTATCCAAATTTTTTTACAAATGGTATCATTCTATTGTATTATATAAATGCATCAAAGTAGAAACATAGTCAAAGGAGCCACCCAAGTGAATGGACACTATTTAAAACTGCATTTTTGTATGTTTGAAAAATCACGTGTGAAACATAATAATTTGAATTTTCATAATTTTTTTGGGAATATTTTCCATTAATTGCAAACTTTACACGTTCATAGTTTCATACAAATAAAAAATGTTTTTACATGTTCAAAGCATTCAAACCTTGAAAATGGACAATCCTTATTTTTTTCAAACGTCCTTTTTTCTACCAAATGTGCACCATTCCTTTTTTAAATTGGAGATGATTTTAACATTGATAATTAGATGGGCAAAAGGACTTGAGTTGATTAAAAAATAAATTATAACTAATTTGAGCACATTTGGCTCAAAAATGTTTTTGACTTTGAAAATATGGATTGAGAAAATATGTTTCTAACAAAAGTTGTTCATGTTTAAGTGATAAAGGGCATGAATGCATATTATACATGATATAAAATTAGTTTGTAGTCAAAATGGATGAAAATACGGTCAAAAAAGCCATGGGGATCAAAGTAAAAGTCCTTTTCCAATGACTACACATGACACATGTCATTTTTGTGTTGGTTTATAACTTTAAAATTTGTATTTCAAATAACCCATTTAACATTGCATTTTTAAAATAAATATAATTTGATTAAAATTTGGTTTTATATCATGTATATTGTCCGTTCATGCCTTCTATCACGTAAATATGAACAACTTTTATCAAAAGCACATTTTCAAAATCCATAATTTTCAAGGTCAAAAACACTTTTGAACCAAATGTGTTCAAATGGGTTTTATAAAAAAAAATCATCAATTCAAGTCCTTTTGCCCTTCTAATCATCAATGTTAAAATCCTCCCCAATTTTCAAAAGGAATGGTGCACATTTGGTAAAAAAAAGGACATTTGAAAAAACAAGGATTGTCCACTCTTGAAGTTTGAATGCTTTGAACATGCAAAAATATTTTTGAATTTGTGTTAAGCTTTGAACATGTAAACTTTGCAATTAATGGAAAATATATTCCAAAAAAATTATGTCAATCCAAACTATTATGCTTCACTTGTGATCTTTCAAACATACAAAAGTGTAGTTTTAAGGAGTGTCCACTCACTTGGGTGACTCCTTTGATTGTGTTTATACCCAAATATAATTATATCTAAAATGCAAAGTGAGTACTTAAAATACAAATTTTAAGTTATAAACAAACAAAAAAATGAGACATGTCACGTGCAATCCTTGGAAAAGGACTTTTATCTTGGTGCCCCTAGCTCTTTTGACCGTGTTTTCACATATCATATACTTCCAACATGAAATTAGTTACTAACATGAAGAACGTGTAAAAGGTTTAACTACACTGATAGGAACCACCCAATCCCAAGCATAGGTGTTTTATAAGGATCATGCATCATAACATTTGAACATGGCTTCCATGTTTTTGTTAAGTTGACGGGAAGATGATAGTGCCAACTTAAATAACTTAATTAATCCACATATGTTCATACATGAACGTTCAAAGAGAATATAATTATTTATGCTTAAAGAATGATTATTTATATGCAAACAAATGTGTACATTTCAACACAAAGTGGACATTTCAAGGTCAAGTATATATTTTTAAATATCATTTAAAAGAATCTACTTATCAACTAAAACCATTTTGTAAATTAATACACACAACATGGTTATTAAATCTAAAAAACCGTGTTGAAAATAACATGTTATAAATAGTTATCAAAAAAAAATTCCATGACATATATATCATACTATTATTTAAATGTGCGAATAATTATTACATGATTAATGTCATTTTGAAAACATTTCAAGTCTTTCAAAAATGAATGCTTTTGAATAATCTATATGAACATTAGATTCAATCCAAATTATTCCGCATGTTTTCATAATATATTGGAAACATTGTTATGTAAAGACATTAAAAACTTGCAAAATCAAGCACTTATTGCACTTGTGATTCTATAATGTGATTACACCCACTATCCATTCAATGATAAATGAAACATTTGAAAATAATGCAAAAATGATTGAGGTGCAAATTCACTAACATAAAAACATTGTGCTTCAAACCAAATTATATTTCAATGTTTGAAATTCATATAGTTCTTTTTCAAAATCATGGGCGTAGAATATGTCGAAAGTCAACCTACACTAGAAGAAATCTTGTCCATTCCAACAATATGGTTATGACTATAAATGTGATTAGTGTCCGAATCAACTACTTTTACAACTACAGTTAGGTTAGTCCTATGTGTCATTTTAATCATAAATGTGTGTAGTCATAATGCGACTATTGCAGTCACATATGCAACTATAGTGTTGATATGATCAAATGAAGTCACAAATGCAACTATAATTTGTGACTATTTCATGTTTGGATGGAAAAGTAAATTTATTTAGTTATATATTATACATGTAAACAATTTTTTTTGGTAAAGTTACAACTTATTATAATCATAATCAAATATGATATATATTTTAATCAAATAGAGGTTTGACATGTATAAGAAATATATCATTTATTTGATCGTAAAATTTTTACCATAATTTTAGATAAATTCATATATGTAAATATAAAACTTAAAATTCCATCAAATTCATTAGTTATCTAACATTACTAAATGTGATTTTTATTAAAATATAAAATATAAAATATACTATACATCATAAATATTATAATTGATATTTTAAAATTTTATTTTATTTTGAAATGTGATAAATATATTATAATCACATTGTATAAATGTTTTTGAGTGAAATGAAAGATTAATATGTGGGAGATAAATAATTTATTTATGTATTATCTAATATTAGTCGTAAAATATTATAAATCATGTGTTTGGAAAAAATATTCAACGAATCATCATCAAAATGTAATTCAATTTAACAAAATTCAAAAAACATTTATTCAAATTGTGTACATATTGGAAGAAAAATATATTTAATCATGTATGTCATTGAAAGTACTTTAAGAATCAAATTTTTAAAAATCTATTTGAACAAATATCCATAAAATATGAAATATTGAAATTGATGTTTGTGAAATGTTTAAAATCAAGTATGGGCTAAATAGAATGCATTCCATTATATTTTCACATCAAGTGGAGTGGTTGGATGGCAAAGGAATTGATATCCATGCTTCGGGTCTAAGGACCAAACTTCATAAGTGACATAGTTGTGGTAAACAATGGTATGTTGACCATATGTACCTTACATAATTAAGTTTTTTAATTTAGGTGTTTACTGATGCTTGCCTATGTACCTAAACTAAGTGGCCTACCTAGCTACTTAAATTGGGTTTTTAACCTAGCATAGGTGGTGACACATGTCAACAACTCATAGGATGAAAATTTATGAAATTGCCATTAATATGAATTATTATGTTGCATTATTTACATAAATATAAATAGTGTAATTAATGAATGTGACTACAAATATATTAAATCATTTAAATTTAATTGATTTTTAAAATGTTGCAAAATATTTTATGTAGTTGCATAGTTCGACTAATCAATGGATGAAAAATCCTTGCAATCATAAGTGATATGCAACTACTAGTGTGATTATACATGCCATATGGAGTTATGTGCGATTGGTTGGTTTTTGCCACTTGTCTAACACCTACAAGGTTTGTAGTTGCATGTATCCGTTACGACTAAAGTTTTGTCTTTTGCAACTAAAATTGTAATTGTTTATTTCCAAATTTCTTCTAGTGATAATCCATGATTCCTATTAGTGTATTTGCACCTTAAACTAAAAGGTGGTTAAATGTTTTTTGGTTCATGTTAATATTATGGTTAAACCCTCTTCAACTTTTTGGTATACTTTGATTAGATACTTTTGGTATCTAATCAAATTGAGACTTGCAATTTCCCCAACTACTTGGTGCACCTTTAATGGAACCAACTTCAATCAAAATGGTTTTTTGTTTTCTAACCACATAATCATACATTTGAAATGTATGGATTCACCACATCTCATGGTGTATTAAAAACATGCATAATATTGTAGATATGTATTTTTTTCCTTAGTTAATCTAACAGATTATACATTGAATCATGCCCATAATTAGACATCAATGTTCATATTAATGAATCTTGAAAAAATATGAATCACTATAGCTTCCATTTTATTAATTATGTTATACATATAATAGAAACGACAACCAAACACCACATATATAAAAGTTCATTTTCTCTATGGGTGTGATCATGGTAAAAGGAGCCAAAGGACTTGTTAGATGTAGTTTATTATAACCTATCTAGTTTGCAAAGTAATCATATATAATATTTAGATGAAATAAATAAACATCCTTTGACATTGTAGTGGCAATACTATGAATTTGGAGTTATTTTATTCACTTTTGAAAGTTCTAAATTACATATGCAAAACATGCACACTACAACAAAATGTGTCCCTATTCACCAAATGCTTTCATTAGATTTTGATTGAATTCACTAATCCTACTATATAGGACCTAATGGGGATCCAATGGATTCATTAGTTCACTAAATGGGAACTAGTGAACTACATCCACATTTTGTAATAGTGTCATCAAATAATGTTTTTTCAATGCTTTAAATATGAACATGTTTTTTCAAACTCAACCTTCATAAAATGTTTTCATATTTATTGTGACCTCAAATATACTTAACAAGAAAGGTCACAAACTTTATTGAATCATTCAAAAATCTTTCTACATTCTTATATTTAATGCATGGTTAAAATGGCTTTCAAATGTCTTTAATAACTAAAATAATCCATAGTTTGTGATCATGGTTAAAAGCAAGTTGTACATTTTATTATAATTAGGGCTTGATGTAAAACTTTCAAATGTTTATTAAATTATGGGTCATATTTGGTTTCAAAATCAATATCTAAATTCAAAAACTATAAGAAGAATGAAAACTTTAACATTATAAACCAATACAAAAAGGCCGCATGTCAAATGCAATGTTTGAAAATGATATTGGTTTCAACACTCCTAATTGCTTTTATGGTAACTACAGTCTTATTAAGTGCCAAAATTTCCCACTTGGAGTGAATCTTTATAACATTGATTATCTTGTTAAGTTGATGAAACAAAACATGATTTGTTATTCAAGGAAAATAATTTATAAATCATAATTTTAATAATAATAATAACATTTGAACCTCGCATCACAAGGCAATTACATGAATAATGGAACATTTAAAAGAATTTAATGAATGAATGTAGGGTCCAACAACTCTATTAGGAGCTAGACATACCCCCTTAGACTATTGCTTAATCCAAAGCAAACAATCTTTTCCCCATTGACATGGGACACTATTTGCTCAAAGGTGGGGACTTTTTTTCAAAAACTATCATGTTCACACATGTGCACGCATCCATTTTGTTTCATTGTCTTCATCAAGTGTAGGGCTGAAATGGGATTTAGGTTTTGAGTTTTGAGAGTTTTTGCCTTCCCAAAAAATTGTGAGAGTTTGCAATGCATGCAACAAAATTGGAGTTTTTTTCTCGAACATTTTTTATGTGAAAATTTTAAACATGTGAAACAAAACTCCTTTGGAGGGTTGAAGTTTGAACTAGTTTCAAGAGCTCCCATTTAGTTTGTGCATGAAAATATGTGAATAACTAGGTGAACTTTGCAAATATTTGCTCAAGTTCAAAGCTTTGTGTCTGCAAGCTATTGTTTTGTTTTTGGGCTTTGGTGTGTTTAGGGTATTAAAACTTAGAAGTATGGAGCAATAGAAAAATATGGAGGAGAAAAAAGTTAAGAAAAGAGAGAAGGATGACTTGACTTGCACTATGGATTACAGATTGTGAACCATAGAATTTTTTATTTGCGAAAAACATTTGAGTAACTAGGGACTCAATCTGAAATTATACTTAAACCACATCATGTTACCAAAGAAAATATAAAAAAAGTGTTTGGCGTTTGTTCTAATCATAATAATATAAACCATGTGCCCCTATTAGAGACCAGAAAGGAGTTGTTAACATTGTACAAAAAGTTTACATGTCCTTTACTATGACCAACAATGAATTTATGGAATGGTTTGTGAAAGGTTTCATTGTAGAAGCCAAGGGGATTCCCATTAATTAGGAGGTAGCAATAGTTACAATAGCCAAAAAAAAAATCAAGGCACAAGGAATTGGAAAAGTTCAAGTCCGATACAGGGGAATATTGAAAGCGAAACGAAAATGCAGTAAAGGTTAGTGATGTAGTTGATGGGGCATGGAGGGTGGAAAGTCAAATGCGCACTTCTTGTTGCCCATATGGTGTTCCAACCACAGAATTGTTAAGAGTGCAAGACGTGTATACTTTTATTAATGAGATATTGGTCAAATCAACAAAAAAAGTTGAATATTTGGAAAGGGAAAAACTAAAGATTGAAGAAAAAGTAACATGGATGCACTTCCATATGCATGCTCTGAAAATAATAGCCTAAGAAGAGTAGAAGACCTTGGCTACTTTGGAAAACAATTTGCTTTTGCAGATCGAAGCTTGCAGTTCTTTGCAAAGTATTGTATAGGTTTGTGGTCTCTTTTCATAACATTTCTAGTGTTTTGGATTCACCACCAAAATTTCCATTATGATCAATTTTAAATTTAGGCTTTGAGTTCCAACTTGTTGATGCGTTCAAGTTTTTCAAATCTTAGTATTATTCATTAACATTTAGGTTTTTGTGAAGCGCTTGAATAGGTACTGAATGAAGGGACAAGGGTGGCACAATTTGAAGGAAAAAACCTCCTAAATGTTTCTGATAAGGGCAATCATGTCGTTGGGTGGTACCACTAGGAACATCACACCTTGATTTTGTCAAACCCATGGAACTTTAAAAAATCATAGGAAACACTTAAATTAACATTTTCATAAAAAAAAATTGAGAACATTTACAAAGTTCTGTGGATTTTTAAATCTCAATATTATTAAGAATATTGTGTATTTTTATGTTCCTAAACATTTCATTTAGAAAAAGTTTCAAGAATGTAACGCTTGTTTTTTTCCTTGAACTTTTTGGTCAAGAATACAAATTTGGAACATGATTTATGAATTTTTTTCTTAGGGTAATTTGGAAGTCCTTTTATTTTTAAATTTTTATTTGGAAATTAATTGATTAAATATGATTTAGTTATGAATTTCCAAAGTTGAGGTTGTTAATTTTTTAAGGGGCCATTTTAATTAGGAATATAATTTTTTTTAATATTCCAATTTTTTAAATTCCCAAATAAACTTCAAGCCATAAATGGATAAACATGAAAAAAAAAAATTATAATTGTGAAAACATTTAACAAAAAGGGCCTCGAAAAATGATTTGGTTATTTTTGGTTCCTTAACAATTCCTTGAGGTGGTTCCTAGTGTTAAGACCCAAGGATGAGTTCACCCATAGGTTAAATGTTTTTAGAAAAGAAGTTGAGGCCTCTAAGAAAAAGTTTAAAATTTGCAAAGTCGTCACTAAGGAGAGTATGACAAGAGTTATGTAAGGAAAAGATTCTTTCCAGGATGCAAAGTTGGAGTTATGGAAGGTTGAATCAAATATTGTTACAGTCAAGAAAGAAATGTGTGAAGTTGAAAATAAAAAAGAAGTTGTCCACACACAAGTTCAAGAGATGGAAAAAAGGGGAGGAATATATTTCTAGCCTAAACCATTTCTTCACCCAAATGCACGTCCATCATATTTAAAAGTCAATGCAGTCATTTGGTCATTGTTTATTCATTTTGTAAAAAGGGTTTCAAATTTTTCAACATTGTAATGGGGTTTTATATCATGTGTATCATCCATTATGTTTGGCATAAATTATAAGAAGGAACAATAATTGTTGTGTTTGTGTTAAAGTTTTCCACCCAAATTGGTAGAATTCTTGGGGATTTCGCGATCATGATGTAGATGTCAAGGAATTGGCCAGAAAACTTGACCTAGAGAATGTACACAAGGAATTGTGACATGTGATCAAAAACAATTGCGTAGTGCCCATAGCTACATGGAAGTGCCGACATTCCTTACTTAGATATATGCACCCTAGATGTTGTTTTAAGATACATATTTGTTTCGATCTTAGGATTTAAGAGATTTGAAAAGGTTCTTGGTTTGATTTAATTTGCTAAACTTAACTAAGCATTTCAATGTTTCAATTTCATTAAGTAAGTACACTAAGTCCTTGTGTATTTTCATTGATCCATTACTTTGCTTTCAACACTAGCAGTCCTTATGTAGTGCCTTCAGATCCATCACAATGCTTCTCTATGTTTTATTAGTGTTTTGAAACCATGTCATTGTGTACCACTCCTTCCAATAACCACTTATGGTGATTTGTAGTCAAATTGCCTCTTATTGGTCCTTCCAATAAGCATTCATGGTGCTTTGAAATCATTTTACCTCTTAATTTTCTTTCTAAGAAGCACTAATGGTGCTTTGTAGTCATTTTACATATGATTAGGTCTTCTAGGAAGCACTCACAGTGCTTTACATTCACTTTACGTATGATTAGGTCTTCCAAGAAGCACTCATGGTGCTTTGCAATCACTTTATTTGTCATTGGTCCTTCTAGGAAGCACCATGGTGACTTACAATCATGCCATTTCTTTCAATCCTTCCAATAAGCATGCAAGTGTTTTGAAGCCTTACACATTAGGTGTGTCAATCCTTACAATACACATATATAGTGCTTTGAAGCATTATCACCCTTTATTTGCCGTTCTAATCAATAATCATGTTGTTTTGACACCATGAATTTGTTGTCTCTCCTCCTAGGAAGCACACATAATGTTGTGACATTTTGAGCTTTGCTTTTTGACAACTTATATATTTTGATGCTAGATTTAGGGTTTAGTTATAACTTATGGATTAAATTACATGATTTTTATGTTAGATGAGAATTAACTTGAAAAAGGCAATGTATGGTTGATGCAAGCCATACAATATTATTTGGGCTTAAGTAAAGTGAGTTGGGATCATCAATTTCAATATACCCAACCACTAGGCGACTTAGCATTGTAGGAGTGAATAGTCCTTTGAGACTTCTCTCTACAAATGGAATACTTGAGCCAACACAAAAACCACCAAGGTCGCCAAAATGTAATTTTGGAAAAATTGAATTTTCTATTGAAAATTCAGCCCAATTTTCATTAGAGAATATAACTAATTTGTGAATTTTCGATTTTGTATGTAATTTGCCCCATGGAGATCAGAACAAATCCGTCATTGGAAATCTTGAGACAAATGTTCAAAATTTAGCTCCTAGTAAGTTATCATATTTTGACTTGGAAATCATGCAAGATCTTTTAATTGCATGGACATAATTGTTAGTTACAGTTTTAAAGCTCTCTAGATTTCTTGTTAATTATTGTGCTTTGCATTGTGTCACCATAAAAGTGCTAATTAAGGCAGCTTTCCAATTTTAATTTGTTGAAATCTTAGGGTCACAACAACCGTTCAATCACCAAGTTGTAGTTGAAACTGCTCAAGTTGGTAGTTATTTCTTCATGAGTGCTAAGGGTGTTACGTAAGAAAATGGACCAAATCCAATTATGAATCATCTTCCACTAATAACCCAATGAATGTGAAAATTCTGACATTTGTAGTTTGTATTTCTATAAGTGGGGCAAAGCTGTTTTGTTGTTTTGGGTTGCAAATGTTTTTAGTCCAAATCATATTGGACCCTAGGAAGGGGGGCATACATAATTTTTGTGAGGCGCTCAATTTCAAGAATAATTTCCATATTAGCCTTGATCAAGTGAGTAGTGGCAACTCATGACACAACATGTAAAGCCTTGGAAGGCAAGAATGAAGATGATCACATGATTCAATTGTTTTTTAAGTGGTGTAGATTTGTCAAACTATTTTGAATTACACTTGTCTTCATTATCAACATGAGACCCTAGAATCCAAGGTGTTTTAGTTTGTTGCTCAAGGTACTAGGCTTGTAAACATTTGGATGAACAAGAATAGGGACTAAGCTTGATGCCTTTGTTAGGTATGTTGTGGCAATTAATCAAGAGAATTGTTGAACTCTGTCATAGTGTAGATGACCACATTGAATTTTTATTTTAGTGAATCACACGTAGTGTTAAAGGTGTTTTGAGTTTCATTATGTTTTCAATCTACCTAGCTGGGACTAAACCTTAAGATGCATACCTTTAAGTTTTTGAGGCATTAAGTTTGTCAACTTAAGTTGATTAAGTATGCATATTTGTCATCAATTCAAGGTAATTTAGGAGGTCATTAGGGAGATGTTGAAAGGCAAGATTGAAAGACATGTTTATTTCCACTTCATTTATTTTGGGAAAAAGTTACAATTTAAAAATTTAATGTAATATTCCAAATACAATTTATTATAGATCTTTGGAATGTCATGTCATCGTATAAATTCTTTACTATTGATAAAAATTGAATGAATCACATAATGTACATCTTCAAAACCATGTGAATTTTTTTTTGACATAAAACAAAATTGTTATAAATCTTCAAAGTTAATATTATTTTTCCAGTGTGTTCCTTCTTGACGTAAATTGGAAGAAAAAATTAATAATTTTTTTCATAATGATGTCAGTGTCCATTTCTTTTACTATTGATACATATTAAAAAAAGACTCAATGTAGATATTCAAAGCCATGTTAGTGTAATTTTGCAAGCCAACCAGGATGGGTGGTAAGTAGAGCAATTCTCTACTTAACAAATTATACACAATTTAAATTGAAAAATTTTATGATTATACTTTTGCCTCAATAAAAAAATTGTACATCTAAAGTTTCATTACATCAAATGGTCCTTGATAGTTTCAAATAGAAACCCATACACAAAATTTGAGAATAATATGTTTTTTTTTTTTTTTTGCCAATGTGATGCAACTTTACTCCTAAACTATTACAACACAAATTGTAGATATGTTTTAAAAGATATTATGCTTCTAAAGCTAAAGAAACTAGAATATAACTTTTGTAACCCTATATGTTTCTTGTTCAGAACTTTAACATATGGTTGTTGGAGTTTATAAGGGCTTTATGGGGAAATTTTCTTCAAAATAAAGAATGGTTAAGGCTTTTTACCAAATGCAAAGTAACATAGATAAATTTTATGTGTTGTAAACTAAACATTGCATTAGCTTAAAGAGTTTGATTTGCATTGATGTAGTTGCCACACTTAAGCAAATTCAAGAGCTTATGAATTTGGATGGGCTCATCAATGATGAAATAAAGAGCCATTTGCAAGAACTATGTTGATACAAACCAAATTGTAGCAACAATTCAACATTCTTAGTGTAGTTTACATTATGAAAAAACAAAGGTTTTTGCAATTAGGCTTAGGTTTTGGAGTTACAATAGACACTTACAACTCCATGTATTTATACATCTTGAGTGTTAATGGACAAGTTGCAACAATTGCAAAAGTTGCATTAAACACCCTTGTCTCATATACAATATTGTATATGGGTGCATCCACATTAAAATGAACCACACCCAACTCCTTTGTTCCTTTTAAAAGGGCAAGAACTTGAAATTGGAAATTGAAATGGCATGCAAACATTGCACAAAATTTATGGTTTAATCACATATTTGACTTTTACAATATATATATATATATATTTTTTTTTAATTTTTTTTTTGAATTTTACAACTTATCTTTATATCTATCCAAGAGTTATTGGAAAGAAAATTGCATATTTTAAATTTTACAGTTTATTTATATATCAATTCGAATGATGATCTAAAACCATGTAAAGTTTAATAATTATTCAATGTACATGAATATGAAAATTTTCCAAAAAAATCTAGATTAATTTTGATCATTCTTATGTGACTTACTTAGGACCTCAAGGTTGGTTACAAATGTTTAATTAGTTTTTTTTTCATTCTCAAGTGTTGATATAATCGATTCATATTTTTATATGTCATTCTTGAATGTATATTATATAGCACATTATGTAAATTACATGAAAAACATTTAATCCCAAGTGAAGTTAAAAATTGACAAGTGTGTTATTCAAAAGTTGTTACATTTGAAATGGTTCATTATATTGTAGACTTACCCATATATGGTGCAACTCTCATGCAACTATGTGCAACTTCTTTGCATCTAGCATCGACATGAAATTCCTCGCAAACAAATGAAATGTCAACATGGCTTTTCATTTGTTTGTTGACAAATAGTCTCTATTAATACCATTTGAAATTTACTTACAACTCTTCTACAACTAGTCCAACAAATAGAGTCTTTAATTACTTCATTCATCCATTTGATGGATGGATTTAGATCTTATCCTTTGCCACTAACTTACAACTAAGAATAAAATGAACTCTTAAGGATTTGGTGACTAACTTGCAACTATTTTACAACTAATATTTACACAATGTTTGTCACCATTTTGCAACTAAGTTCTTGGTAGCAACCATAGTTTAATTCTATCAAAGTTGTTTCAATAAAACATTACAACTCAATAACAACTAGAAGCTAATTAATAGAAACAAGGTGATGAAACTCAATGACCACTTAGTAGTAACTCATGGAAAGCATTATGATCTAATATTGGTTGACAATTACTCAGGAATTGTGTTACTTATAAAGAGTTACTTAAATAACAGTACTTTATAACTATGTTTACCACCTCCAAACACTATTCTATGAGTGGTATTTTATCTAGTGTAGTTGTATGATAGTGGACATGTATTGATCAACATGCATGTGGCAACTTAAATTCAACTTATATGTTGTCTATGTGTAACTCTTTTGTAATTAAGTTGCAACCACCAAATACCGCTTTGCAACTAGAATGCTTACCTTTAGTACTATTGTGTAACTAAACTACCATTGTGGTAGATATGTATATGCAACTAGGTATTCAATTACAATTGGTTGCCTAGAATCATATTATAATGGATTTGAATTCTATGTTACAACTAATTAGTAACCAATGTGTACTTGGGTGAAAGCATGAAATAAGGAGCCAATTGCACCAAGGATAAAATCCTTTCCAAGGACTGCATTTTCTATGTGGCAATTTTTTATTGGTTTATATTATAATTTTCACACAATTTTTTCAAATTGAATATCAAATTTGAGGCCAAATATGACATAAAACAAGATAAAAACTCAATTATTTTTGCATCTAGCCTTAGATTATAGTCAAATTTATAACTTTACTTTGAACCATGATTACAAATTCAAAATTATGACAATGTTTAACGATGTTTGGGTATCAATATCTAAAAGCATATATATTTTTTGTTTTTTGGAATGTTTTGAACACATGGATCCTTTCTTGTGGGGTGTATTAAAGTTCACAAAAAAATTGAAATGATTTGGTGAACATTTGATAAGGAAAAAAAGCTTTTGAAACAAAAAAAAACCATGTGTCCACATGTTTTCCTTGAGTGCTTTAAATATACAAAAGGACTTTTGAAACATGGTGAATTTTCATGAAAATTTTTTAGTTACAACTTTGAAAGTATAAGAATTTATTTCAAAATTTTAATGATTTTTTTATCAATATAATGTTTCCATGGTGATTTTCCAAAAATTCAAAAAACAATTTTTAAGGATGGTCCACACATTCTATGGCTCTTTATTTCATGCTTTCACCCACATGTAACAGAAATATGCATGTGACTAAATGGCATTTAAGAAACAATTGTGTTGTTTTTTTTTTTCCACTAATACATGCGTATGTTCCCATAGTTGGGTACTGTTTTGGAATTGTTCATGGGTCAAATGTAGTTGTAGATCAATAGTTTTGACTAATTATTTGCTACTATGTTGCAACATAGTGATAATTCATTCAATAAATTCTTGCAACTAAATGGCAACTTGTTGGGACTTTTTAATCACTACATTATAAGTAATGGAACATGTTTGGACTTTGTTTTGTAACTATGCATTTGGTTATTTGCTTCAATGAAATTGCATTACAATTCTCTTCAATTATCAATCACAACTACATGGCAACTAACAAGAAACTTAAGTTAAACCCCTTGCACACAAAATAGATGCCTAGTCAATCTATTTCCACACACATGTGAAACCTATATAGGGAAATTTCTACATGCAACTTATAAGATCTAATACTATTATATAATTATGTTTGCATGTAAACCCTAAATGTCAAGTTGGATACCAAAAAAAATCTAGATATAGAGTTTGGATCCATAATAACTATCCTAGTACACAAGTCTTGAACTATTATTGTAGATATTAAATTAATATCACAAGCACATGTCTCCTTGAAATATTGGGAAGTTGTATCCATGGATCCTTACTAATCCAGCATTAAAACAATGCATGCCAAACCAAATAACAAACATGTTTTGAAACAACCACAACACATAGATGGAAGGACTAAGCACGTTTCGGATATTCTAAAATGCACAATTTGACAATGAAAATAGATCAATGGGAGAAAACAAGAGTTCCTACCTATGAATGGGCTTCACCAATGAAAATAATGGCCATTATGTTTTATTAGCATGCCCATATTGCCATTATTGTTGAAATCACCAACAAAACCATGATGCCCTAATAAAAGGTGTCCATAATTAGTTTTTGTAGACCATAACATCATAGTCCCCACCTAAATGCATTTAATGTTGTGGGCTTTAATTCACAGTGCAACATTATTGCAAACCACATAAATTTCATAATGTCCAACCATCAACATTATGGGCTGCATTTATAAAATAATAGCTAGCCAACCTTCAAGGGAACTAAATGGCATTGAAGGATTGTGCTTATACTAACTTAAACACCATGCGAATTTTTCCACCCCATGTAAAAGTACTAGTAATTGGTGCACTACCACTAAATGGCTGAGACTTTGTAGTGGAGCCAAAATTCCCACAACCCCAAACACTTCCCATATGAATGAATTTTGCCACCTTCCTTTTCCAACATAGAACATTGAATGTCGCAACCCTAGCCTTGGGCTCACAACCAAGGCAAGGACTCACAAGGTTGTGGACCAAGAGGGAATCCCGGGAGTGAAAGAAAGTGTGAGGAAATGAACCCTCACACTCCCAAGGGAGCTTCCACCTTGGGAGTTGGAGTCTCGGTGGACTCCCAAATGTTCAAAGAGTGATTGCAGGGGCCAAAACCCAATTGATTGAAAATTTATTTATACCATTGAAAATTTATTGAAACTTAGATGTTTAAAATGGGCTCGCATGACCCATTTGGACATCTAAAACACAAGTTATGGCCAAACGAAGGGCCGGGAGTCAAATTGCCAATTTGACTCCTGACCACTAAAAGTTAGGAATTAACCCAATTTCCTTATGTGCAGGTGGTGTACAACATACCGTTGGAAAGCTTTCAATGAGGACTACAACTTTGCTTTAGACCTCATCTTAATCGAAATTCTACACACAAAGTTATGGGGGCCCAAAGTCGCAGGAGTCCCAACTTTAGTAATTTCGGGATTCTTATTTGGGAATCCTGAGACAAAATGTCATTTGGATGTGGGCTTCATGAAGAGGCATAGAGTATACTATAAGGGGGAAGGTGGTGGCTTCCCCCAAGTCTAGGCCGTGGTGAGTCTTGTGAATCTAAGTCTGCTTGTGGTTCATCTTATCACCAAAAGTGCTTTAGCAAGGCACTAACCAACTTGTTGTTTGGTTTTGTGCAGATCCGTGTGAGTGAATAAGTGCTTGTCACTCTTCTTAGTCCCATCCCAGAACTCCAACATGCCCTTTTACCCCCGAAAATGCTGCAAGCCAGGGAACGTGCCCCCAACTCTTGACTCTTTCGTTGTTTTCACCTTAGATTCACATTTGAGTCTGACTAGGAGCCTAGGAGCGCATCATTGAAAGAAGAAAACATGGAATTGATGTGAATTGCATACCTTTATGGTTAATAACATATGTTGTTAATTTACAAGCAAACCAACCTCCCATATGATAATGTTGAATGCACTTACCTTCAACATGTGTCAATAATACCTTGGGTAAACACTATTGTTATGAGAGACCCTTGCTACTTCCCAAGCTCGTGGTTTGGCTCCAACAATAACATAAAAAAAAAACCACTGATGTCAAATTGTTCCCTTGGAACACACCACCCAAATGGGCATGTTACACCCTGAATTTGTACTAACGAAACTAGTCCAAGGTGCTAGTCATGCTTGGAAAATAAAATTTCAACTAACTAATTGTAACCATTGTCAACCATAGCCTTTATCCACTCAACGTGAACTTAACAAGTTTTGACAAGCTAATAACCAGCTACCATAATTAGTAGATTCATTCTAACATATGTACACAAATGAATAACACATCTACCCGACCAGGTCAATCATACATGTGCTTCCAACATAATAGCCAATCTCAAATACTATTACACATTAATTAGAAAACAAAATGTCACACTTGAAATAAATTTTCTGCACTAGGCCAAAGACTAATCCAAAGCTACATATTAGTCATAGTGTGATGAATTCTTAACACAAATAAAATTTTGCATTGTTGTCCTCTACTATTCAAAACAAAATATGCATGAAGTAAAATGTCTAAAAACTAAACACATGTCCCTCAAAAAATGTCCCTCAAACCCCACTCCTAGTCCCACTATGAGTAGGTTTGTTCAGGGCTTTTTGAACAAGGTTTATCCACCAAGTCTAGCATATATTAACCACATGCACATCCCAAGCACTAGGATTCAACTCTAATCATTCCAGTCGTGCATTTTACAAGGTGCTTCCCCCTCCTCCATTGTCACCCTTCTAACATCCCCACCCCCACATTTAGACAATCCTTTATTTGAACTACCTAAAAGTCAAACGACTCATCACTTTTATCTTTGTCAACTACTAAGGCATTTTCAGAGCCTTCTTTATCAAACAACATACATGTCCCAACATATATACACATCTAAAAACCAGCAAAAAAAGGATGTCAAAACTGTTGTAAATGAAAATGAATTGTATGTGCTAAAGTACATAAAGACATAATTGTGTACCCCTTCAATGCCCCCATTGTGCACATTTTTGCACATCCCAAAACAAGTTTAATCTAATCACTACTATATTCACTAAAGTTTAATCCATAAGATAAACTATAACACGGAAGGCACAAATCCAAGTAGATGCAATTTTTATTATGTCTTGTCATAATCTAACTTCTTTTGGAGCTTCTCATATGAAGCCCGAAGCTTGATGATGTTCATATTGTTAATTAAACACCTTGTTGGTTGCCTTCAATTTTGATGGTCTTGCACAATTGTATAATCTGTGTTCAAATCATGTGCATCCTTTTGTGAATAAGAAGTTCATTGTCCAAGAAAATTGTTAAAATATATCAAAATAATTCATCACCCATGAAAGGCTTTGGTTCCCAAATTGGTGCAACAAATAAATAGGGTTTGTATTTGCATAATGCACTAAACATAGTTATTGTTTTTGGTTGCATTACTCAACAAGCTGCTTGTGACGACAATGATTAGAGCCCCATGCCATACCATGTGATGTACTAAACATATGAACTACCTACATACCAAATGAAGCCCACAACAAAATGCACGTTAATTATACCTCATTAGTTATAGCCACACAAACATTTTTGCATGGGCAAAGATTCATATAGTCTCTACTTAAGAAAAATAGACATATCAACAACAAAAACAACCTCCTATACTTCAACATCTCCTACTCAACATTCCAAGCTCTAAAAAATTCTCAAAACAAATGTCAACAATTCAAGAAGGGGTGGTGTTTTGATTAATCACCCAATGCCAACATAAACAAGCTCCATGCATGTTGAGGAAGGATGGACATTGTGATTGCACATCATATCCCAAGCTTGCAAGATTGGTGTAGGAACACCAAGTAGGCTTGGGGACTTTGAGCCTCCATTAGCTAGATCTCAAGTTTTTGTATTTGCAGAGGTGAATTGAAGTCACCCATCATAGACATCCACTAGAGACTACAACTAACATTTTTGCACATCAACCAAGATGTAATGCATGATTGCAACATCTCTTTTAGATGTCTCTATCTCATGATCATAACCCTCAATCAATAGTTATGCTTGATGCAAGCTACCCATGGACACCAAAAAAAGAATGAGCAATAAAGAACCACAACGGTTGATGGTGTGACCTAACCCTAATAGAGATTACTTAAAAAAATTAGCAAATAAAATCCTAACACACTTTTGCACATAAAGCCAAGGGGAATTTCATCATATGGACATAACAAAAATTCTAGGACATACCTCATGGGGCTGCATAGTTGGGATTTGAACACAATGGGTTTTGAACAAGTGGCAATCACTATGCATGACATTGCTAGCCCAAAGCTAGCAATCTTAACATCAAGCACGTGGAAGAATTAAACAACTTAACAATACTTCAAGTTGTGAACAATGTGCAAAAAGAGGGGAAAAAAAAAACCAAAAGGTTAAAATATATGTGCTTGCATGTTGGAAGAAGTGATGGCCCTATATCTTGTAGTAATTGGCCCCATTCAACGGTGTTGTTGAAAAGCTCGTTGACCTTGCCGTACTTGAGAAAATAATTTTAGTGTCACTTTGTTTGGTTTCTTTTTTTTCCCTCTCTTATTTCAAGTATGAAGGTGGTAAACTTGATATAATTTAGTGTCAAAGGTCTAGAATTAATGCATAGGGTTAAAATAATAGGGAGTATAACTTGATCCAATATGGAAGGCCATAAATTATTAGACATTAGGTCCTTTCAAAATTATTTCAACAAAATTGTATACCTAAATTGTGTTATGATTTTATAACACAATTGCAAATGTATGTACAGGTGAGAGACATCATGGTGTAAAATCAAGAAATTAGGGATGATCTAATAGCAATGTAGACTTTGATGTTGACTATGAATTTGAAATGACAAAGGTAGAAGTTGGTGAGAATTATGTAATTATTGTTAAGGAATTAAATGAAGGTGATCCCTTCTACATTATCTTCTATAATCAACCAATGGATAATTGTCCTACAACATTAACATATGGTTGGAATAATACATTTTCAAATGGGAGGGGATGATTTTGGGTGGGGACTCCAATACAAATGAACATTGACACCTAGAGGCATAAATCCTTCTTATACCTTATTTGTTGCCTCACCCTCAATTATTACATATCCTCATTTAGTTATACAAGCAAAAATATCTTTGTTGCCTAATAGTAATAAGAAAGGTCCTCCAAATTTTAATATGCCTTTGGAGGTGTGGGAAAATTTAGTTTCTATTGTGAGGGAAATGGAAAGATATTTGAGGGATTGATTGTGTGAACATGTGTTTGTCTTGTTAACATTACTATTGAACAAGTTTCAATATCTTCTAATAATAATTCTTGTTTGTGTCTTGAATGTAGCCAACTATTGGTAATTGATGAAGTCAATGGGAATGTGATAATTTGCATATGGTCAATGTTGGTCATGACAAAGATAATGGTTTGAGAATTAATGTCCACACATATTTTCAAGTTTGTTTTGGGTTGAACAAAATTGACACAACAATTTGATAATTTTTCTCAATTTCATTTTCATCTTTTATTCATTCTAGTATAGTACCCCTAGAGTTCCTTGCCTAGCTACATGGTTGTTATTTTTACATGTAGTTCAAACTCCTTACATTGTAATTGATATGATTTCTTTGTAATATATATATTGAACAAGCCATTTTGACATATCAAATGCATGACAACTTTCAAAATCTACATAGATCTTGCATCTTTCCAATTTGAGTATTATTAGAGTCCAATTATATTTAGATTTATAAAAAGATCTCAAAATTTGCATATAAATGTTGTAAATCTTTGGGTTAGTATTATCAAGATCCAAGTCATTTAAATTAATAACTAGATTTAGGTTATGATATGTAGTGGAAGTATTAAATGTAAAAACATTTGGGAAAAAAGGTTTTTAGTTTATATAATATGTTGTGTTAGATGGATGTGAAATGAAGACAATTAAACATGTTGGATATGAAATAGATGCGGGTGAAAGCACATTATAGGGGGCCAAGATTGCTATCACATTGTACTATTTTTTAGGGGTCCCATGTTTGAACTTCAACCATGTCAATATCATGAAGGATTTTCATAATGTTTTTACATATTATGGTAGGTCAAAACCCAAAGAAGTCAAATGCCAAATTTTTTTATTAAAAAATTCATGTGATGTGATGTTAAAGTATATTTGTGCCCAGAAAAAAATGTCATAATGTACTAATTAAAAAATGCAAATATATTCAAGATAGGATTGAAATGATTTTGAATCTATATAAAATATGTAGTATCTACTAAACATTGTGATTCCATATGATTGGAATAAATTTGTGGATTGTGTGAAGAGTTTGATAATTATTTTATCACATATTGAGTTTTTCAATGCAATGACCATAAGTATGTGATAAATTAACATTTGAACAAATAATCATTTTCAAATTGAAGATGACAAAATATGTGAGGTGGGCCATTTTTAAAATTTTCATTTCAAACATTTTTTGGTTAAGTAATTCAAACCTAAAACCTAGCGTAGTCCAAAAACAAATGGGCTTTATGATACTACATAACCATACTATAGTCATTATTCCTCAAATTTAATCTTTTAAATTTATTTTTTAAAAATAATATTAGATAACATTAACTTAGTGAAAATTAAAATATCATGCCTGAACATTAAAAGTGAAACCCAAAATGAAATGCAACACATTTTGTAAGTGTATACTTTACACATGTCATGAAACTACCCAAGTTGGCCCCCTCATAATGTGATTTCACCTAAACACTATTTGGGAGAATGTGAGAATGATAAATTGCTGGTGAATGATTATCAATAAGGTTAATGTTATTCAATTTAGCCCTAATCCTAAGTTGTTAAATCATTACTAAGTTACTTTCATTAATCAAACAACTTTAATTTAATTGCCAATTCTAATCAACAATAGTTGAAACTCAATAGTTCTTTCTTGAAATCATTTTAACCAACTTATTCAATAATTGAATAACTTTTTTCATTCTGACCAAATCGTTTCTATGTCTTCATTAAAATGTTTAGTGTACTAGGTTAATTAGGAAGTCGATCAAGTTTGAAGAAAGTGTAGCAAGTATTTCCATTATGCATACTATCTAATAGTTGGTTATTATGGCAATCCATTGAAAATGTGTGCAACTCGAATGTTTTCATTTTAGCAAATTATTAAACCAATCCATCAATTTATAAACGTCATGATGACAATAAATATTTTGACAATCCATCAACTTTCAACTTGAATGTGTTTAATATGCATGTAGTCCATCAACCTTAGAAAGAAGGTGCAAAAGGCTGAATTTTGTGTCTTTAATCTTAATAATTGGTTCTCTAACAAGTTTTATTTGCAGAAAGGGGTTTTCATTTCCCTTTCTTTGGAATTTGAATGGGATTTTGGGATTTTTTTTTTGTTTAATACAAAATTATAACTTTTAGTTCATCCCCTATTCAATTTGTCAAAAAATGTGACAAAGTTTTAAAACCTATTTAGTTCACCCACAAAGGATGCAATACTCATAAGGAAGATGTTTTCAATGAATTAAAGTAAAAAAAAATTCTTCATTGTTTTGACCAAAGGTTATAGCAAATGTGATTAAAAAATTTTTAATATTTATTTCGTATTTTATAATCTACTATAGATGTTTTGTTTAAGCTCAAGAAACAATTGAGGTAGGCTTGAGGGACAATGAGGATGACAACATGATGGCAGGCGTGGAGGAGGATGACAAAAGGATGGCAAATGACGATAGGGACAATGAAATGAAACTATGGGACATCAATTTTTTTTGGTAATAATAAGGGGACACCAAAGACATTGGGCAATACCATAAATATGTTGAATGATGTTGGGTAGATGATGAGGGGTGTGGGTAGCATTGGGAAAATGCCGAAGGACGTTGAATTTATTTTTTGGGCAACAACAAGGGATGCCAAGAACATATCAAGAACATGCTAAGGACATTGGGAAACATTAGGAAGACATTGAAGGGACATTGGGGTGTATGATAATGACCAAAAAATGCAAGAATCACACCAAGGGGAAGGTAGTTAATATTAGGGAAACTCTAAAGGATATTGAATAACTTTAGGATAACTTTGAGAGATGACAAGGATAGTAGCAAACTTATAGGAAAATGTCAAGTAGCATAAAAAAAGGACAAGGAAGTTGAACAACACAAAAAACCCCATGGGCAACATCAGGAAAACATTGAGGGGCACTAGGAAAAAAAGGTCCAAACCAAATGAAACCTTTTGGTAAAAATGTTTTAAACAAAATTATTGTTATTAAAGACACTTAGAGGGATGCTAAGGACATTTTTCTTAGGAACTTTGCTTGAAACGATATGCATGATTTGCTTTCTAGTTGTGTAACTTTGAATAAACTAATCAAAAAAAGTTTGGGTTGATGTGAATAATGTTCTGCCAAGACATCACGTGCATTGCATATTATCAAAGGGAGTTGACATGCACACATACATTGGCATGATGGGTAATGTTTGAAAGACCAAGGAAAAGAACGCTTTCCAATTTTGTCACATGAATGTCAATTCTCAAAAAATGCAAGGAGCTGATGAATACGTCAAGTATGGAATTTGATTTGCAAAACAAAAGTTTGTTTCACACACAACAACTTCATGAGAAAATTGCAATCTTTTATAGATACAAGATGAGGAAGAGGATTAGTACTATTTTTCCAAGTGTGATTATGGAGATTTTAAGGTTTGAAGAATTTTATCTTGTGTCATCATGGGTTTCTCCCATATAGAAATAATGGGATGGAATATTTGAAGTCACAATCCTTTTGGAAATGCATGATGATCCCCCAAGTTCTAAATTGGATGATGTTCCAAGAATTTTATAAACACACAAACCTTGATTTTAGGTCAAAAGAGATAAAATGATAACAATTTGCTCAACAATTGAAGGAAAGGAGGCCATCATCTACACAATTTGAAAAAAAAAAATCATTTCCTTCACAAAATCTTGCAAGTACATGTGAGAGGTTTAAAAAAGAACCCATGTTCATCCCTATTCATATTAAGTTTTTCCCAAATCATGTTTTTTGAATTGCATGTTTAGTGTAAATATAACTTATTTGTTGTATGGAAATGCATCAAATTAATTTGGGGGGGGGGGGGGGGTTCACAACCTTCAATTTTTTTTTTTTT
>Ga0209208_10001704_pt1 | contig 31293 bp, 35 predicted proteins | sample S1TSphfallax_3_FD_187694 | JGI IMG/M metagenome (GOLD analysis project Ga0209208, IMG submission 187694) | Host-associated microbial communities from peat moss isolated from Minnesota, USA - S1T2_Fd - Sphagnum fallax MG (SPAdes) (version 2) | ecosystem: Host-associated > Plants > Peat moss >...
TCTTATTGTAAGCAACTTCTTTCTATGCTCATTTCCTCTTATTAGCTTCTACTCAATGTTCATAACCCAAGTTGCTGTGGGAAATGTCACTCACACATCGAGTCAAGTTCAAGCCAAAATTTTATGCCCAGACTCACAGAAAGATTGTGGCATGTTAATGCCTTAGATTAGTCATACATCCTATGCTAGACTTTGTAGGGTTATGAACCTGCATAGGATTGGTGTGTGTTAAGGTTCACAAAGCTGTTGAAGCTTGCTCTTCCTCTTTGAAAAGAACATATACACATTCCCAACCTAAACAAAATAACCATGCAGAAAGTAAGAACTCTTGCTCAACAAAAAGAGCTGGCAAGAGAGATCATGGTCCATAGATAACTTGTATTATTGCCAATGAGCTGGATGTAAAAGTTCCAATGCCTAAGTTGCACTTATTAGCATGATATTGGGCAGCAGCAGTCATGGCGTGCTACTCAAAACAAAGGATTTGTACACATTTTCAAGATCCAAGTTAGCATTTGACATTGATTCTTTAACTATGAAATAATACAATACATGCCCAGGTCCATCTAGAACTACAATTCAACACTTAAGAATAGGTTTCAAATACGGCATGGACCGTCAACCACAACTTCATGCAGGTTGCAACCGTCATAGGCTTGTCTTTGCATGGTATTGAGCATCTTGGATGCGATCCAAGAAACTACTCTAAAAGATTAGCATGTCTTCGCATATGCATAAAGATTCAATACTTGACATTTGGCTTGACATGCTTTGTTTTCATCTGCTAGTGCATCCCACCAACTTCTAATTGAAGATTTCACCATTGCGATTGTGAACTCTTGAAGATTGAAAACATGTGATCTTTTGTGTGTCTTACAAAACAACATGGTACAAAAGAAAGCATGTTAAGATGCTATGCAATAACATTGTCTCTTCACAGTGATCGTGTCTGATGGCTTGAACTCCTTTCTCATTTATTTGTCCAGCTCTTGCATCAATCAATGAACTTGTAGACCTTGAAAAAGCCTTCAGTAACATCTAAGATGCACCAACTTGTGATTCAAACACTCAACTACAATGTGAAGTGAGCATGAAATTTGTATTAAGAATCCAAAATTTTAGAATTATGTCTTATCCCTTGATTTCCAGGACACAATATCTGATCGTCTATGCTTCAATTGAAACACACACCGATTGCATGTTAGAACAATCGTCTAGCAAGGAAAAGATTGTAGATCAGAGTGAGCTTTGACTTACAAAGAAAATATATCTTCCAAAGTTGTTTTTAGAGAAAGAGTTAGCTGCATCACCGATGTCTTGTTGTAAAAGAGTTTGTGCACCGCTTGGTTCATATTCATTGTGTCATTTTGTTCAAGTTGAAACCAAAGAAGAGTAGTTCAAACAAGAGAAGTGATTGGAACAGATGGAGAGACTTACATAGCCAAATTATGAAGAGAAACACAATTATGTGAAGAAGCAATTCACAATTCAGAACTCTTGAGATACATGCTCTAAAATTCTTATGCCTAAACACCTGAAAATTTCAACCTTTCGAGTGCAACAAAAATTGAGCATGAACGATAAAAAAATGCAAAAGAAACAATTCAAAGATAGAGAAAGGAAGACACATCAAGCCAAGAAGGCAACTATTACACCAGAGATTACACTCCCAAAAACAATTTTTGAAACCTTCGAAGCTTGCACACCAAACAACATCTGAATGCTAAAATCAAATTTGAATAACACAAGCAACAGTTGCAATCTTGGATCCAAATCAGTGGCGAAGGAGACTACTCTTGTAAAGTGAGAAAGGATGCACCAACACAAAGATACAAACACAAACCAAAACTACAATCACAATAGTGGTTGTAACAACACACAACATCTTGATCAAGTTTTACAATTGAAATCATGCCATGAACAATTGCAAGTCTTGCAAATAATTCTTTTCAATCATGCATGCAATGACAAAGATGGAACAAAGATTTTCTAGATTCCTCAATGAAAGAAGATAAAAAGGGAAAGATTTAAGGGAGGAAGGAAATACCAGAAGGTTGGTGCTATGGGAAGGAGAAATCAGTTGTTTTGAGGAACTTTGAGATTTTTGCAGACATTTTTGACACATTCCAACTTTCTTTAAACAAAAAGTTTTGGACAATTCCAAACTTGAATACATCTATAACACATTCTAGTTTGGAATTATCTAGACTGAAGATGTACAACTGATGGAACCTAAAATTGTCTTACGTGTCAACCACTTTCAATGAACCATTCTCACTCAATTTAATATAATTGTATTAAATGAAAACATGTAATTTATATAAATTTAAACTTATGGCTTTTGTGCCAATGTAAATTACATAGTTTGGTAAATTTGCAAAAGGAAACATAACATATGTTAATTGCTATTTATATGTGGGTATTGCTGAATATCATATGCATTAGTTCAAATGTACACACAAGTTGTGTGTTGCAAATTTTCCAGTTGCTTTTTAATGTGGCTATAGATTTATAGTCAATACAGAAACATTCCTCCATGAATTGAACACTACCATAGACCATGTTTTTATTTATTACTTCTTTAAAAAGTATTGAATAATGTAACAAAGAAGCTGAAATTATAACCACGCCATGAATAGAAAGACATGAACAATACATAATAAATATGATCATCTTTTAGGTTTGAGCCTATGTTCCTTGTATACATCATGGTTTGAGCTAACAAGTTGAAATTGCGGTCATATAATGCATAATACATAATGTTCATTGACATTGAAAGGTTTGTACAAAGTTTGAAGATACAAGAAAATACAATATACAATTCAACTCCATATCCTTGCATTTAATTGGTTCTCAAGTTCCAATGCACATTTTTTAGAAGAGGTGAAAGACTTCAAAACCATATATATGTTTTCTTGTTTTGAACCTAGATTTCAAACCTTTTAAGTTGGGCTTATCAATATTGAGAAATGCTAAAACATAGGAGAACCTTGAAAGAGATCATCATAGAAAGGTAAAAACCATTGTGATGAGACATACTTTTTCCAAATACAATACAAAATATATCATTGGGAGGTTGGCAACCCTACAAAAAACATGAAAATGATGTTCAAAGTGTGAAGATTTATCAAGAAGAGAATATGCAAACTTAATGTTCAATATTTTAAACATTAATGTCAATGTTGAATATGATTTCAAAGGTCACAATACACTTTCATTGTTAACACCTAAACTCAATAGAGAAAAAGAAATGATGCTACAATGTGATCACCATATTTTGGGTAGCAATTGGTGTAGTATTTGGTCCAAATAAAAACAAAACACATGGTTGCATTTTTCATGTGTTTCTTTTTTCTTTTCATGTACTAACTATGTCATTTTTCATTGCACATTGTGATTTTTCATGTTTTCCATTTTTAGAGGTAATATTTCTGAAATTTTATCAAGCCAATATTTTATGTTTCCATTGAATCTCACCTTTTACAAATTGAAATAAACGTATCTTGTGATATTGTCAACATTGGCTTCTATTTTGCAAACCATTTATCCATGTTAAATCAACATTTGCAAAGGTGATTTTGAAAGATTTTGAACTTCAATTGATCAACATTTTGGAGTTCGTGCTACATTTATGATGACAAGATTGCTATTTTCAATACACCTTCACTATGTAAAATTGTCAATGTTTAATAAAGTAAAGTTCTTAAATGAAACAAGGAAGGTTAAACATAGTACATGTTACCTACTCATTATAACTTTCATTTTTTCACAACAAAATATTTGTGATATTTTCATTTCATACTTATAAACATCATAAACATTGTAAAGCACTCATTGTCAAAATAAATTAAACTCGTTGATATATTATTAGATTGGGACTATGTTTAGGTTATTGCTTTGTAGGTCAATGTATTTATATTATTCATGATGACAATTATTGTCTTCGTGACATCAAATGGTCATTTGCAACTTTTATAACGACTTTTACATAATATTACGAGTCTTTTCCAATTATGCATTGATCACATCTTGGGAATTATTCATTTGTTTCCACTAAACATCAACGTTACAAAAAACATGTTTTATGCTACTAGCATTATGTTTTAAATGAGTCTATAGTCAATATTTATGATACACCTGTAGTTTGAAATGATTAAATATGTGCATCATAACTAAGATCAAAAGTGGCAATGTCTATTATGACTAAAAATTCTAGCATTATTGTCAAATCAAACAATATTTTGCACACGTGGTAAATGTGGGTGCCCACATGGATTTGTCTATGTTGACTAATACAACTAACATAATTAGATTTAGTCATAAAATATGACACACATGATTATAATGTTATTTTTAATGCCATGATATTAAAAAGATGGGAAAAAAATCATTTTCCCATTTTAAAAAATTCATATAAAAAAATGACAAAAGATATAGTTCTCATTATTTAAATTAATATTCATAGTTATTCAAATAAATAAATAAATTACAAGGGGGAAATTTTGAAAAATAAAAATGGAATTTTAATTTAAAATTTTCTAATTTTTATCAAAATTACAAAAAAAAATCATAATAATTAACTAAATGTACATGTTAATCTTGAATTATTCAAATTCAATTGTTCAATTTGTATTCCTGATGAATCAATTGAATGCTTATATATGTCCAAATTAAATTAGCCCCAAATTAAACCATCTATTTATTTATTTATCATCAAATGACATGAATAAAATGGAATAATAAAATCAAGTAGATTATTTTAATTTAATAATAAAATAAAATAAAACTAATACATCTCATTTAAATTTGAAATTTATAAAATAATAATAAAATCCATTGTCACTACAAAAACATTAGAACATTGAATTCAAATCTTTTATTTTATTACAAAAATTGATATAAAATTGAAAGCATACAAATTTTAATACCATGATTTCAAAAGTGATTTTTTTTTGTTATGATATTTTAAAGATATTTTCTTAACATTAATATTTAATAAATATGTGAAATTAATATCCAAATTTTAAATTAATGAAATTTTTATAACTTTGGATTTTGAATATTATAAAATTGAAGTCAATGATGAAAGTAAGGAAACCAAATGTACTTGAATAATTAACCCAGGAAAAAAAAACATTGATTGAATTTTTGAAACAAATATTGAGTTTTTTGTTGACATTTTGAAATTGAAAAGAATCACAAAGTTCAATATGATTATGATAATAAATTATTTTTACTTAAATAGTTATAGATTGTAACTCAATCAAAGATTTAATACATTATATTTGAATTTAAAAATCAAATGAATTAATTATTTGTTCGTGTTTTGAAACTAAAAAAAAACTAAAATTCAATGTAATTGTGAAAGTACATGTTTTATTTAAATAATTATATTTCAAACATTACATATGATTGTTTTAAATCAATATTTAAAACCATCTTAGATGTTGTACATTTTGAAATGGAAACAAAGTCACAAAGTTTCGTGAAAGTTAATAAATTAGATGTACTTTAAATAATATTTAGATATATTATTTGGATTTATCCAAAGTCTATGATTCAAATTTCATATATTTGTGCGCCCTAATTTTTGAAAAGACACATTTGGACTTAATTAAATGTCAAAAAGCGCATTGTTTGATTTTCATATTTTTCATAATGTCCTTTACTTTATTTTTATTTTGTAACAAAAAAAGACGATTTTGAAATAGAAATAATTGAGGTAGTTATTAAAAAATTCTTGCAGGTTCAGAGTGATCAAACCCTAATCTTTGTAGAATATTCAAAGGTCTTTATTCCTTCCCTTCCAACAATAAACCATCGCTTGCACACCTTTCTTCTCTCATCATCATAGTCATCAATTGCTTCTCTTTAGAGCTCTAATGCCATTAGAATGTTGCAAAAACACAGAAGGCTTGAAAGTTCAAAAGGAAAAAAAAGAAGAAAAAGAAGAAGATTGTCTAGTTTTGGAAAGGTATCAAGGCAAGTTTGTTGTGCTTCCTTGCATAGGGTAATAACAATCACAATTGTTCGTTATGCACATCATAATCACATCCCATCATGAGTTCATTAAGATTGAGGTATTCTTCAAATTTCTTTGCTTTATTTTAACAAAAGTTGGAGGTTTATTAGAGACCAAGAGGCCATAAGGAAAAGGAATTCATGACATTTTTTTCTTTGCATAGATGATTCCCTATCTCTTGTTTCCCACTCCCCCCCACCCACAACCCCCTTCTTCTTCTACATATATGTCCCAATAGGAAAAGACTAAGAAAGTATTCATGGCAGTCCCTAAATGGATGAATTATAGCAATAGGGTTTCAATAAGAGAGCAAGTCAAAGGAAAAAGTTTGTAAAGTGGGTTTGCAGTCCAATTTTTTGCCTTTCTTCCATCAAAAATCCAAGTTATTTACAAATCCATCATCCTATTCTTCACAAACAAATTGTATTATATTCTTTGTGGAAGTAGGTGATGTTTCAAGATTATAAAAGTACATTTATTAACAACATACTTATGAACACTAACAATAGATCAAAAGACATGATGAATAATTCTTTTTAAATATATGAGGTTATCTTCAATTTGAAGAAAAATGTTTTTTGTAGCACCATGCTCAAACCATATCTTTTGCTCAAAGTTGCACATTAGAAGTTTATATCTATGACTCAATGGGATAGGAAATTTAAATTGTATCTTGACAGTTTTGATTAGAAACTTTGATAACTTATTCTAATGATGGGCCAATCAAAGAAGCTCATTGCTAAGATGCATAGTGGTAATATATGCTTATGCTTTGAATTGAAATACTTACATGCAAAAACCATGACATGGCCTTTCTATATTTTATATTTTGTATTACTATGATTATTTTCCAATCCAATTTTTTTTCCCCAATCAGGGGTTTCTATATAACTCAATTCAAAGTTTCAAACGATGCATTTGAATTTGTTAATAATGAGTATTTAAAATAATTATGATTTACACATTTTTTGAATTAAAAAAAATTACAAAGTTTAATGTAGTAATAAACCTACGAAATCAATTAAATCAAATAGCAATCTAAAAAAAATCATTTTTTGTTTGAAATATGTGTTTATGCATTTTGTGATGTCATTTTTTGTCATCACGTGAAGTGATGGTTTAGTGGTTAAGGCCTTGGAATGTGGTTGAAAAGGTTGTGGGTTCAAACCTTATTTGGAGCATTCATCATTAAAAAAATCTTGAGTTTGGGGATTCAATGGGTTGTATGACATCAACTAACCAATCTACTAATAATGTCACCTAATTTTAAGTTATTTTTCTAGTGTTGAATCACAAATCAAAAGTGGTAGCGTTTTGGATTCACCTATAGTTCAAAAATATTAAAGTTCCATAATGTCATTATATATTCATATAAATAACATGACTATTAATTTTAAATAAAATTAATAATGCCACATCAACTAATAGCCTTAGTCATTCTAGTCATTTCAAACAAGCATATTTAGTCACATTTGAGTCAAGAATGATTCATTTGTTATGACTACAACCAATTTTGTCCATTGTCTAATGTGACTAAAAATATGACTAAACTTAGTAAAAAAAAACTAGCTTAAAAACACATTTGTAGTATTGAATGTATCATTTTTTGATTAAAACTAAAACATATTTTAAACATGATTTTTTTGACATTAACATATTTTCATATATTGAAATCAAATATCAAATAGTTCAAAAGCAATTAGACACGATCTCAATTTCAACTTTACATTTTTTTGTATAAAGATCAATAAATTTTTAATTTGATAACTCCACCAATTCCTAACAAAAGCACAATTTTAGATTTTATGAAAGTATAGTTAAAAAGGAAGCTCAAAAATATTTGAAGGAAAGATCTTTCAATTTAGTTTTTGCATACATGTTGACATTGCCATTTCCATGACAATATCCATATTTTATTGGATGTCATTGTTGTTTACCTTACAATATTTGATCAAATTCATTGCTTAGTATCTAAATATGGCATGGCAACTATAAAAATGTCTTATATCAAATTTTAATAACATGATTCAATGTGATTCTCATTTCCAAGATAAACATTTGGTAATGGAAAGTTTCAATTGGGTCCATAAATCAATTAGAAACTCTTCCCCAAGAAATAGAAGGAGTGATCCATCCACATTTCCCAATGAGAGTATGACAACAAGAAGTTCCACACATGAAATTTTAAGCAAAAAAACAATAGAACCTGAAGTGTTTGACATTGCATTGTTCAAGTTTTGCAATGAAAAGACATTGACAACAACTCTTCAATTTTGAAAGATTCCATATTGGAATCATCTTTTGGGAAGGTCATCCAAAAAGACCAAACCCCTAATGGAACCTAAAACTACTCTCCCCAAACCAATTCCAATGCACCATAGTCATTCAATTTTATTCTAACCTTGGGTCCAAGGTTTTAGTGGGATTTCTTGCACTTGATAACTACCTAGTTGCAAAGGTTGAATTTTAAACCACTAAAATGTGTCTTTTCATAAAACCTTTCTTCTTGTGATTTCAACTAAACAATAGACTAATTCAAAGGAGTTTGAATTCAAATTGGTGGTCTCCAAAGCAAATGATGCTTGGATTTCACAAACATGTTTTTATGTAACATCAATTTATTTTTCTTTGTTGGAAAGCAATTTAGAAATTTAATACTTAGTTATTGAAAATATAATCTTTTGTTGCCTTTGTACAATTAAAAAGGACTTTTCATTCATGTATCATTTGGTATATAATTATAGAAATTTAATATATGGGTGGCAATCATTGATATTCAAATATTTTATTTTGTATGCTATTATTATTAGGAAATCAATTTCATTGCATAACCAAATCACACAACCATGTTAGGCAATTCCATCATGTTTCACAATTTTGTTTAGACGTACCCTAAAAACCAAATCATGTTATATGACAAACCTCTTGTCTCAACCTACCCATTCCACATTCAACTAAAAGTTCCCAATTATAAGAACCCTTATGAAATGCCCTTGAACATTAGCGAAAGTTTTACATGAGAAATCCCCATATTAATGAAAGATGTAATATGTGTTAGCTGAAATGGAGGAGGTGGTTAAATAACTATATTTATGTGTGTACACTGAATCTCAATTTCTTTTTTTTCCTTAAACCTCCTCCTCCTCCTCCTCTCTCATGTTGAAATTTCCCTTCTTCACAAAACACATTTCAATTTCAATTTCAATTCAAATCACATTCTTCACTTGTAATGACCAACTTTATTGACAAAACAAAAATCCCCCCCTCCCCCCTCCCCCAACTTGTTATTGTTCAAATCCAACACAATAAGCAAGTAGCAAAAATCTACATGTTAAATCTAAATGGGAGAGTAGTGTAACAACAAACAAAAAAATTTAACAAAAAAGACTACTTTGGTTTGTGTGTGTGTGGTGTATTCCATTTTACACACTTTTGAATTGATGAAATGGCGGTCCACAAGCTAATGAAGCCACAATGGGTGAGTGGGGAGAACTTGAAGAAGTCTCCATCACCAAAAATGCAAAATGAAGAATTACATTTACGACATTTTTATGAAGAACAAATCCGCCAGGTCCTAATAATTCTAAGCTTCTACTTTTCTTTGTGATTTGCTTTTTTGAGTAGAATTTAGGTCAAAAACTCTTACAAATTGTAAGGGACATGACTCACATAGTTGTCCCTTCTAGTTTAAATCTTCTTACAATAATATCATTAGTCATAGTAATAGTCTAGACAACTAATTTTCCTGGGTGAAATTGAACTTTTGATTGTTTGCATCTATCACCACTAAATTAGAAGTTTTTCAATTGAAAAACCCAAACTTCAATTATTGATACTAATTTATTTCTAACTTTCAAGTAACCAACTCTCAAACAAGCTTACAACACATAACTTTAGTTGCACTTAAAACACAACATGTTGAGAGAGGGAATTTAATGATTTTATTTAAATTTTAGGAGAGCTCACGGAGGGAGTATTTTGCAAATGAAGCAAGGAAAATAATAATTTCACGTACAAATCTACGAAATGAAATTTTTCAGGTAAAAATTACAGTAATTTCCTTCAATCCACCATCCATTTGACTTAAAAACCACCCACACTTCAAAAAAATTCAAACATAATTTTTTCATTAATAATGAGTTTGTAATACCTTCATTAATTTTGTAAAGAACCATCACAATTTCTTTTGGTTCTATATTATTATGAAGTAATTCTTCCCATGTAATTAACAATCAATATTTTACTATTTTATAAGAACCCATCAACAAATTTGTGACATTGTTGCTTATAAATTTCTAATATTCATATTTTTTTGGGGGGAAAAATGTAAAAAATAATAATTCTTTGTGCTCCAAATTAATAAGTACCTTCTACTTTCTCAACACCAATTTGATTTATCATGGTGGGGCCTTTTAAGCATCTAAAAAAACTGAAAGGACCTTTCTTATTACAAAGAGCCCTAATCATATGAACTTGAAATTTGGGAGTTGAAAAATAATTGTGGAGATTTTAACCTTTGTTGATGAGCATGTAGCAATTTCACAACAAACTTGCAGAAAGCAAGGAGCATGACCAAGATGCAATTGCTAGGAATAACATGTTACAAGTGAGCTTAACTTCCAAAATAACACAACCATTAAGTTAAACAAGAACTAAAACTTAAAATTGAAACATAGATATATCATCTACATTATTACATCTTCCATTCAATTCATTCATCTATTTTATTTTCTTAAACTTTTAATCATGTAGCTTTTTATTTTTTCAAATCATTTGCCACCACAAATCAAAGCTTTTGGAAATTATGAAAATTAATGAGTAATCCTTTAATATTGTCTAGAAGAAAAATTAATTATGGAGATCTAAGTTGATATGGTGTTGGAGGGTAATAGAGACTATGGCATGAACTATTATCTGCTGATGAAACAATTGTTACTTCAACAATGCAAATGGTATGTTTCAATTTGTTTTACATTGTATGTGCTTGCAAATTTTAAACATTTTGTTCATCCATGATATTGGATTTTGAAACCTAACTAAAAAAACAATTGTACCCATTAGGAATTCAACAAAAAAAAAAAAAGTTAATGAAAAAGTGTTAAGATAGTACTACATTTTGATTTTTTGTAGTATCTCACCAAGAGAATGCGGTTCAATTTTGAGCTGGGAATGGAGACTAAAAAGGCCCTTGAGTGTTTCGAACGCAAGGGATACGAGCTCGGTGAAAATGGTGAGATCTTTACAAATCATTTGTCAATGATGAAGCCAAGAAAGATACCTCCGATAAAAAGGATGGTTGAAGATCACCATCATCAATTGTCTCTCATGCTTGATAAACCATTGGCAGAAGTTGACACACTTGCTTTAAGACAAGTATGTAATTATTGTTATCCCCTTTAGATCTTTTGATTATGTATGTAGTAATTATTTGTTAAATGTAAATACCTTTGCAATCCTCAAAACTTATTATTGTAAACAATCTTTTGTAAGGATTTGGACAATATAATATTTTTATATATGGAGAGAAGTGCATTTTTTACAACGATTTTTAAAAAAATCCATTGAAGGGAATTGCTAAGTTATATTACTTACAAATTTTCATGTCATATTATTTTATGATTCTAGGAATCACATGCGTATCTTGTAGATGTGAAAATTCGTAAACACCAAGAAGTAGTTGACGAGTTTGAGATTCATCAGAATAAACGATATGTAAGTGTGTTTTCATGAGTGGATCATTTTCAAAATACCAAATAATTTGAAGCAAAAAAGTTTTCAAGGACCATTTTTATGAGTCTTTGAAATAGCCAATTGGAGGTCCAAAAACATTTTTGTTTATACCTTTATGTAGGAAATTATTAGGCAACAAGAATATCAAAGATTGCAAACAAAAGAAAAAGCTAGAAAGTTGGTTGAAGAAGATGAATTTGTGCGCATCCACAATCCAGAAGTGGAAATATCAAACAAAAAGTTGATAGAAGATGAAAATGAAAATAGACGCCAACTCCAACACAACACAATATTAAGTAATGAAATTGAATTTGAACAAGTTCGAGAACGGGAACTTATATACATTCGTGACCACAATCTTGTAACAATGATGCACCAAGACTATAGCGACAAATTGTTTCACATTTTGAAGATATGGCAGGCATGATTTTCTCTTGTCTACATGCATGACCGCGAATTTTCCAATGATAGCTACCAAATTCAAACATATCTCTATATGGGTAGTTTGCAATTATGTGTAACTCACATTACTTTTTATTATAAACAACCAAATCAGCTAAGAGTTGTCAACCCATGTGGGTTTCCTACTTATTTTTCCTTGCAATATATTATTTTGTAGTCATGATGAATGTTGTTAAAAAAAAAATTTTAAGGCTAAAAATATGTCAAGAATCCATACCAATTTTTCATTCACCATGATCAAAATACATGTGATGATGTTGCAGAAGAAGGCAATAGAAGAGCAAAAGATCAAAAAAGCAAAAGAAAAACAAGAATTTGTTGATTTATTGTTCCAGGTCAACTTTCATGTCATGACATTTTATCTATGTGCATGGCATAAAATACCCTACCTACACCATTCTTCCTATTTGAAAATCTTTTTTTGGGAGTGTTACTTTTACAACAACTATTTACTCAAATCATAAAGAGTGAAATCCATGTGTAGCTTGTAGAATTGGCACAAAGACGCAGTGAGTACAAAGAACAAATGAATACAGAACTTCCCTACACAGAATGGAAGGAGTGGAAGACCTTGTTCATCAAAGGAGTTCTCCTCCCTCTTCCTCTCATGCATTGTAGTGGATGTATTGATGACAACGATATGGTTTATGCCAAGGTACATATGCCCACTAAGCACCAAATTCATGATCCAATTGTTTGGACAATTGTTTTACTAGATCATGATGACAAATTTGAAATTTGAATTTCTTGATGAACTTTAGTTTGAATGCTTGCAAGGTTTTTAAAAATTTGCAACTAAAAGGAAATTTTTATAAGATAATTTTCCAAATCATAAAATATTTACAACTTTTTTTTCTTGGTTGTGATAGTATGCAACAATGGAATATATGAATGAAATAGGAGATTGGAAGAGCCCAGATGCATTTGGAGCAATAGGCAAAAATAAGGAGTTGGGGATAGTTTTGGCAAAGATACATACCATTGCAGATGTCCCAGAGCCACGACAATTTTGCTCTCTCATTGGATTTGACCTCATGATAGCATGTGTTGGTGTCCCTTTTGCAGGTCTAATGATAGTTTATTATTTTTCATCATTTTCAACCCGATGATCACATGTGTGGGACTTCCCTTTTGCAAGTTTGAATTTTGTTCAAGTTATGTGTTTCCACTTGAATAAAATCCAAAGTTGTTTTTTGGAAAACTTTTGTGTTTGACAAGAAAGGTGTGGGAATGGATTCGTTGTTAGGTAAAACCACTGTGGCCAAACAATTGGAAGCATATTTCGGCATTGTTCGTGTTGATCCTGAGATGGTTGTAGAGTTGGCAATTGCATATGCAATTGCTGGTAAAAAATCCCTCCTCCAAATTTTGCATTAAAATTGTTTGTAAAGCTTTTGTAAAAGTCCTTGTACAAGAAAATTAATTTTAGTGGCTATGTATGTGGAGACCTAAAAATAAAAACAAAATTGGGTAATGAAAAATCAATGCATTCAAAGTTGATGTCAAATATACTTTTGATTGATCAACCCACCCACTCCTTGTGTGGTTTTTTTGGGTGTGCAAGTAGAAGATTTGAAAATAAAAAATGAATATGTGCCAAAAATTGTACCACCCACACCCACCCCATCATACGATTCTTGCACGTGTGTTGAAATGCTATTGGATCCACCATTGTTTTCACCCCCACATGAAGTTGAAGTTAAACCATGCACAACACCATCACATTTAGACCCATATCATGCATTTTCATTGAAAGGGCAACTAGGTATGCAAGCAAAGGATGCAAGGGACAACCATGAGCCTGTGAGTTGGGTTTTTTCAAATTACAATGAAATTTTAGGCCGTTAATGTTTTTTTTACTATAATTAACATCATAGTTCTTGAACATATTATTTTGGATAAATGTGATAGATTGTAGTTAAGCCATTTTTGCTTTTTTTTTTGTAACTTCCATATTTTTTTCACATGTCACATTTAGGGTTTTTGGAAAAGTTGTCACAAAATCTTCATGTTGAAAATGTAGATTGCAAATGAGGTCATTGCAATGTTAATGTTATTGGCTTGTGTCAACATTCAAGAATATGGTACAACATTCTTTTCTTTTATTCATCCACACAAACCCATTGACATTTATTATATTTGCAAAATTTCCATTTCAAAATCATTTTTCCTTGAGATGGTGATTTGTGCAACAAGATTGATCAAATATGTACCTTAATTTTTCTATTCATGTGACATTGTAGAGGCAGAAGCTACTATTGCGGAATGTAAATTGAGATTGGGTCAGTTAATATGCTTTTCATTTCATTGTAAATTATTGAGGTATGTGGATTTTTTTTAATCATAACATTTGTGCTTTTGATTTTGAGCTTAAATACAAGTGGAAAATCTTGTTCATCTAATATTTCAACTTGTGCACATCAAATGATTCATTATTTAAAAATTGAAATTTTTGTAAATTTATGTGTACATATTGGAGTTGCATGAATAACATGATCACCTTTAATGTGTCTTTAATCTCTATGCTTTTGGACCAATAGGCTTCAAAGGCAATGTACCTGCAAAGCAACCTCCAAACAAACCAAGTTAAGACTTGTTGAAACTAATGCATTTTGAACATTAAGTGGTAAATTTTTCCAAGGGAAGTTACTTCCACTTCTTTTTTCAAATGACATGAAAAAAAAATACAATGCAAATTATTGAAATTATATTATTTAGAATTTAATTTAAATCTAAATAAGGTTTTTAGAATTGGATTATGAAAATATATTTTAATTATAATTACACCATTTTTAGTTTCAATAAAATATTCTTTTAATGTTTTATTACTTCATAAAATACTAAAAGAGACCTTTTATTTTATATGTTTCATAAAATATAGAATGAATGACTTCCCCCAATGATTTTGCCAACTTGATATTTTTGCGGTATTCAAATATCATATCACAATCTTTTCACAATGAATTTTGTTTGTTTGTTTGGCATGGTGTGCATGATGGGTATCTATAGTGAAAGGGTTGAAGCCATGTGGGTTTGTGTTAGATGGTTTTCCAAACACTGTGGGTCAAGCAGCAGCTTTTGAAATGTTTATGACTGGATTTGATTTGGAGTTCTTGAAACACTTCCAAGCTACTGCTTCAAGAATTGCTCCACCTCCTAAGCTTGTAAATGATCGTGATGGGCCTTATTACTCATGCATAAACTTCAACTTAGGTTTGGAGCTTTTGTGGATTTGTGAATCATGTAAAGTATATGGCATAACATGGATTGATAAAAAAATTCCAAGGGCTATAATTATATTTGATTAATTGAAAGTCATACATAATTCAATGATATAAATATGGATCAAGAAATTTCTCTTGTTAATGTGATTTTACTTGCAAATTTTTCTTCCAATATTGGTGTAATTTACTTGCAAAAGGATAAAAAATCAATAATGGGGGTTTTTCTTTCCAATGATTGAAAAACAGGAATCACCACAAAAGTTGATTTCAGGACTTGATGGGTTTCTTTTACTTGGATCAATAATTGATGAAGATGCACTTGATCGAGCAATGGGAAAGGTTAAAGATTTAGTTACTGGAGAAATGTATCACCTTGAAATGAACCCTCCCCCCCTTCATGATACAATGTGAGGATGGATCTTTTTGATTTTTACTATCCTCTAAAAGATTTTTCCTTCATTATGCAATCCTCCTTTTCATTTGAACCATAGTGCATTGTGAGGGAAGAAATCAAGTCCAATTCATGTCAATTCTTGGTTTTTTATCATGTTATACATTGATTTGTAAATAATCAGCTATGATTTATAATATATGAATTTTTGCAAGTATTTTTATGTAGGAGGCTAGGCCTAGCTCTTCAACTAAGACCAATAGAAGATCATGCTCTTGTTCGCAAAAAGATTGATGACGGAAAAGCAGTGTGGCCTGCAATTGTGGAATACATGGACTTGTACAACAATGTTTTTCACATACCTAACAATAGAAACAACAATTGTGGGAGACATGTGCACATACAAGGTTCAAACCGTCTTGTGGACCTTGAAGAAGCAATCAAGGTTAGTGAAGAAATTTTTGATGGTCGAGTCAAAGCCAATGGTGTTGAACAACAAGTCAAAATTGCAATGGATGCATATGCAAATGCACAAAAGGTGAGTGATTGATTGGAAAGTTCATTAAATTTGTGAAATAATAAAAGAATAAAAAACCACATCTTATGGTAAATCAATTGTTGTTCAAATTATTTTGTTCATACTCATAGCCAACCAATAGTGATTTCATTATTGTTTTTAATCATGGAAATTTCATGTGAATTCTATGACTTTAGGCGGCTAATGATATTGAAGTAGCCAAGGTGATTGCTGAAGATCTTGCCAAGAAATACATCAATGCACAATTGGCAGAAACAGAAGGCAAGAAAATGTTAGATGACATTAAGGATAATGCCCCAATTGCAAAGGAATTTTTAAAGGAATGGTGTAAGGGACTTGTTGCAAACAAGTTGGATGAAGCTACAAAGGCTATCCATAATGTTAAAACCATTAGTACCATGGTTGCAATTGCAACTACTCAAGCTCTACAAGCAGCCATAGTTGCTCAAGTAATTAACTACCTCATGGAGTTTTGATATCTAGACATGACATTTATATTTTTATCAGGATATATAACAAAAAATAAACACATTATGAAGTTATCATTTAATCAATGCCAAAAGTATATATTTTAAACAAATATATTTGTTCTACATTATTATCATTTGTTGAAGTTCAATGTTCATCATTTGATGAGTTCAATTTGAAGGCTAATATGGGTTAGTTGGTAATAGGAAGCAGCAAATGCAACTGGGGCTGCAATTCATTGTAAAAAGAAGGCATGTGAAGCCGCTGACATTGCAAAACAAGTTGCAGAAAAGGCAACTCAAGCAAACCAAAAAGCTTCACTAGCATTGGAAGGTGCAATTGCTACTCTTCAACCCAAGCCTCTTGATCAAGAATTGATTATTATGAAACTAGAGGAAATTGATGGGAAGAAGAAGGTTGTAGCCTTGGACAAAAAAGAAGAAATTCAAACTAAAAAGGCCGGCAAGCCAAACCCCAAGGAAGCAAAAGGTGTAGAGGTAATGTTTGTACATAACCATTTTTATAGTCCCAACAATTTTGCTTTACTAAAAATCTACAACATATCTCTTCTATTTCAAACCCAACAACACTAGAAAAAACAACACAAAAAACCTATGTTATTGAAAAAACCTATCTTGACAATGGACATCTATAAGTTTTAGGTATATGAAAAAAGAAGTAATTTATATGAAAAATACACAAACATAGAAATCTTTTACATGATTTTATTTCAATTTAAGGTATTTTTTGTTACATTGGAAATAAATTTAACAAAAAAAATAGAAAATTAATGAAACAAATAATTTAAAAATATTTTTCCATAAAAAAGGCATTAAAATATTTATTTGGTATTTGAATTATAATTAAGGATATTGTTTTTTTTTCATAACATATTTATTGATATAGAAAATTATACATAAAAATAGGTATTGACCTTCATCCTAGTGATAAGTAACTAATAAAATTATACACTCCAAATGTACTTCAATGCCCAATAAACATAAAGAGTACCCCTTCCAAGATTGAATGCCCTCCACGTGATTGTATATTACAAACATGTTTTTATCAATGTATATGTATGTAGAAATGAATGCCTACATTTGAATTCCTTTTTTCTAATAATTGGAAATTTCATTATGTCTTTATGAAGGTAACAAAAATTGCAACAACACAACAAGTTGAAGTAGTATCATCACCAATTGATATGAAGCCACCACCTTTAGAGGTTGAGGATGAGAAAAGAATTGCAGGTTTGTCGAATTTTCTTGGATCATGTAAATTTTTGATGGGTGGTGCATGTTGCACAATAAAAGAAACATCTTAAGTAACAATGGCTTTTGTTTGTTGTTGTTGTTGTTGTTTTTTTTTGTAGAGTTGCTTCATAATCAATGGAATAAAATTGAAGCAAAATATATGAAATGTGTGCCATTCGTGTTTCAAAGGTTACGACATGAGCGTGAAGCCAATGTCAATTCCTTGTTAGAGGTACTAATTTTTCTTTTGGGATTGGAATAACAATCATTTTCTTTTGAAGTTTTATCCATAAATGGCATCATCCCATTTTCAACATTTAAACATCCCACTACAACAAAATATGATTTTTCCTATGGCAAGAGGCCTTGACACTTGAATATAATAACACATTTTATACCAATAATAAAATATGATAAACACAAGGTTGCTTTATATATAGAAATGGGTGAAACCACAAATTTTACCTCATGTATGTGTATTGTGAAGCATAGTTATTGGTTTATTCAACATGAATATGTGTCTTAAGGAAAACTTTCTTATGTGGTTTTTTCAATGCAATTTCACACAATGTGCCTTACTTGATTGCATAGATCAAGTCAAACTTTGTGGAACAACTAATGCACAAAGGTGACAAACAAAAAATCTTTGACCAATTCCAAGTAAGGATCTACATTTAGACTCACCATTCAATTGAAAAATGTATGTTCTTAGATATTCATAGGATTTTGATATGCATGTATTGGAAATGAACTCTTGGGAGTTAATGAAGTCAATGGGTAGTTATAGCCTAGCTCATTGCCACTAAATTTGTAATGTAGGTGATGGTCCAAGCACTTTGTGAATGATTATCAAAAGGATATGATTGCACTCAATGTCATGTTACCTTCAAATTGTTTGTTGTAGAAATTCCTCTACAATTTTATAGATACATATGCCAACTCACACACATAATGCTGATTAGCTTCATATACCAACATTCCCAAATATTTGGATTCTTGCGCATATGAATACAACCAAAAAAATTGCAATAGGAAAAATATGTATTATGTAGTGTGTTTTCAAACTCAATAATGGAAGGGTGTGAATTGTTTCCATAGTTAACATACAACGACATGGATTACAAAATAATGCATGACAAAAAAAATAGACCAAAGTTGGAGAAGGATGGAGCAACAATTGTAGCTACATTGCGAAAGCTTGGCATTGATCGCATGGAAGTTAACTATCATATCTTCAATCTCATCATCATGCATTGAAAAATTGTTTTTATATTGAATGGATGAATGTTTTCATTTTCCAACATGCAAAATATACATGATAAGTTGCTAGACATATCCACATTCAATGGTGTAACAATAAGCCTGCAATATTTGGATAACTATGTTGGGTTATTAGATATTTAATTGCCAAAAATTGTGCAGCAAGGGAAGGTGTACATTGAAGAACATCTTAACCTTTATGTGGATACACGCAAAACAATAATATCATCCATTTTCACAAGTTTTGCCCAAGCAGAGGTAAGCAAAACCTTTAATACATTATATTTCTTATACAAAAAAATTACTTATATGTATTAACAACCATTTTGTCATAATGAAAAATGCAAAGTTGTATTTCCATTTGAAACCATATTATGTGATGTCAACCAAACTTATGGTTATTTTTTTAGGCTAATTCATTCAATTCCTCAAGATGCAACAAATAGACCTCAAAGTAGTCTATTACGAAAAAAAAAATGTAATGTTGATCAATATTTCTATATTGATTTAAGTAGTTTAATGATAAATCACAAGGAATGTGTTGGATCATATGTGTGTGTAATAACAAAACCTAAATGCACATGTGAAATTTGAATTCTAAGAAGGTAAATTTTTTTATTCAATATATGCAACAAAAGCCAAAACTAAAATTAACTTTTGTCTATGTGTGTGGGGGAGGGGGGACTTTTGTGGATGTGTAGTTGGATAGGCACATTGAATCTTGTAGCTTGGTACATGAATACTTGACGGGGATAGCAGGGATAGACCCTCCATTTGTGGATCAATTTCGTTGCAACTTATCTACCATTATGGAACTACCTTCTTCACTCAAATTTTTCAAGCCTGCTTGGTTACTCCACCTTGAAGTTGCATACCCGAAACTTCACATTGTGAGTCCTCATGGGTGCCTTGTCTGGATGTATGCTTTGCATTTTTGTTTAGTATGAAGGTTTCATAGAGTATGTACTCTTGAAAAAGAATGCATATGCAAATGACAACATGTGAAAAACAAAGAGATAAGTATAAACACAAAAGGTGAAAATTTGTTGAAAATGTTATTTAAAAAAGAAGAAGACATAAACATGGGCTAAACCAGCAAATATGTTTTGCTTTCTCAGGGTTTGAGTCAAGTATTAAGCATAGCCTCTACTATGATGGACAACATTGTTGGGAGAGTAATTGGAGCTCCTTTAGCTAATGCAAAGGGTGGTGTTATAAAGAAGGATGCAAACAAGAAGGATGCGGGGAAGGATGTGGGGAAGAAAGATGCCAGAAAGAAAGATGTACGAAAAGATGTAGAAAAATTAACTAAGGAGAAGCCACCAAGTATAGTAAGATTGATTGAACGTGAAGCAATGATTTTAGAATCTGATGTTCACCCAGCTATTGCACGTGACCATCAAATTCTCTATTATCGTCTTGAGATGATTGGTATGTATGTACATAAGTAATGTTTGTTTAGATCTTATGTTTTTGTTGAGACTAGGATTGGTCTTTGAAGTTTCTTTGTAATATAGTTTTTTTTGTTCCAACAACCTTAAACCGTATGGTATGCCATTGTTGTAGCACATAATGCATGCATCTATGTGGAGGAGCTAATGTCATTGGTTGATGGAGCACGTGGACATATGGAGGGATGGCTCGCCAAGTGTTGTGATGTATTCCACTTTTCCCCTACATCATTCCTTGGCTTGCAATTTTGTTTTACTTGTTACATTTCATGAAATAATAATATTAGTCTATAGCCTTTAGAAAAATTAATTATTTTTTTGTAATGATTATAGGCAGAGGATGTAATATTGGAGGATGCAGTCCAATACATCATGGATTCAATGCATGAGGCTATTCCCATGTGGTACCATTGTAGGCTGGAAGGCTCTAAGTTTGAAATTGATCAATCTGAACTCATGAGGGTATGTAAAATATCAATCCTCTTCTTTCCTCCATTGTGGGTTTTAATAGTCATACACACCCATGTAAGACTTTTGTTTTGTATTTGCAAGTGATTTTATTTTTGGTATAGTTTCAATATATATATTTCAAGCATGGTTTTTCTTTGGTGGCAAAGTTTTGCAACTTGATGAATCTTTTTTCAAAAAATGAAAAAATGAAAAAAAAAATGATGATTTTTAGGGATTTCTTTGCCATTTTTTGAAATAAAAATAATTTGAATGATAGTTGGTGTTATGGGTGTTATGTAGGAGCCTGGGCCACAAGGACCAACAAACACAATTGAATGGCATTTCAAAATACTTGATGTTCTTGGGACCAAACTCAAAGCAACTTCTAGTAATTTACCCATCTTGTTCCCTTTCAATTTGATATGGACTTTTACACATTCAAACACCAAATTAGCAACCAAGAGAGTTCCTAACCGATTTATTTTCCTACTTGCAATATTTTTGGTGTGCTTATGTAAACAACAATTTTAAGATATAACTACAAAATTAGTTATATTTGTGTGTTCAGGAGATTATTTAGACGTTGAACAAGTGAAGGAAGAGGCCATAAAGGTCATTGATGAAACACACAATCTCTTCAAGGATGATCCAATCCAGGGTTTAGTGCCTCGACTTCCCAGCAACAAGCTAATACCTTATGGGCCTTTTCAAATTTGGTTTCATAAAGTTGAAGAAATCATCAAGGTAAATCAATCCCTTAGGGATGTCATTCTTTCCATTTATTGGGTATCTCCTTTTTCCAAAGGGTATTATTACTTTAGTACCCAATTATAAATGGGATGAATGTCCATAGGTAGTTAGCTACCTTGTTTGTTGATAATTATGGTAAAATTTGAAAATTCATGAACAGTAAACTTATTAATAAATGAGAAAGATCTATTTATATTTAAATCATTTTAAAATAAGTATATTCAAGAATTTGTACGTGCTTTAATTTATTTTTTACATCTTTATTAAGTTTACCACTAGTTTGTAATAAACAAATGCGTTATCTCAAAAGAAATGTAACTGTCCTCATGATGGATATTCATTGTGTATAAGCAATGCTTCCATGGTTATGCAAAAATGTAAGATTATTACTTCAAGTTAGGATTTTGAAATTTAAGAACTACTATGTTTCCAAAAAAAAAAAAAAGTGAATATGGATCATGCCAATAATTAACATCTATGGTAGTCGAGACTTGGGGAATTATTTAATTACTCATTATTTAAAAAAATAAATTGTAGGCTTCATGTGAAGAATTGAAGAATGTGCCCGAAGGTTGGAAATTATATCTAGATTGGCGAACATTCATCATAGCTTTGGCAGATTCCTATTTTGGAAGCTGCATTTCAAATTCTACTTTGAATGACATTTTGGAAGCTCGCGTTGGTATGGTTTTCTTGGTTCCCAAGCATAAGGAATATTGAGTTATGTAAATCAATGCAAATTTGCTAAAGTTCTTAGAGTTCCTTGGGAAAAGTTTTTTAGGAAAGTAAAAAGTGAAGTAAAATAAATTGAAATAGAAGAAATTTTCAGATGTTGCAAGTTTCCAAATGGACTAGGCAAATATACTAACTTGATGTGCAAAGAGTTTTTACTTTGTTTGCTTAAAAGCAAGTGACAAAAATCTTGTTGTGAATTGTTGGAGCATTTCAGACTTCTTCTTGGTTGTGGCAACAAAAGATGTTGGTGATCCTACAATAGGGTTCATGACTTTGCAAGACTTTCTAAAGACTCCAGTCTGGTTTGACACTGGTAAACAACTTTGCATGCCATGCATGATCTGAAGTTCATTACTATCAAATTGACATAACCATGACTATTACAATTATATTTGATTTTATTTCAAATGTGGGAAACAAAATTTTCCATGTGATAGATGCGTATGTGAATGATCATGAGGATGATTTCAATTTCATGAAATCCAATGTGGTGCAAAGATGCTACAAGACTTCTTCCTAAAATGTTGTTTACGTATTGTTGTTATTTTGATTTCTGAAAGCTCTGAGTATGGACAAAAACTCTTGTCAATGGTTTGATTTTAGATGTGGATGAGAATGTGAAAGTTGAAGACAAGAAAACTGAAGCAAGCTTCAATTTTGGAAAGGTGTTGAAAACCTTTGTGTATGGGGTTCTTGACAAGGGTGATATTGGACTTCCGTGGCACACCTTGTTGTTGTACTTGTGCCATGATGCACAGAAAACATTGGGAGTGCAAAAGGCTTTTAGTGTGTTGGGTGGTTGCATGTACTCCCTACAATTCCCATGACCTAATCTTATAATTCTTAGAAGGCAACAACACTTTCCTTTTGGTACAAGAAACTCAAGTCTTGAACCCTAAAAAACTTGCTTATGATAATGTGCACACATGTTAGTAGTCATACCTTGAATTGTAGTATGCTATGGATTGACTTTTCTTTGAGTAAACATCTTGAAAAGTAAGCAATTCAAACACTAAATGGCAATTGTGATATCTTCTTTTATTGTTGTTCAATGAACTTATATGGTGGTTCTTCTACCATTGTTGTTCCTAAAGTCACATGTTGATGATCATGGCTTTGGATGTAGGCCTCCAGAGGATCTGGCTTTGACAGTAGAGGAGGTGTTATGTGCCCTCTATCCAAGTGGGGTACAGGGAGCTGAAGAAGCAGGCCTCAAACCTTGGACAATGCATGATATAGAGGTTGAATATTCCTTCTTGACACCAAATCACTCAACATAATGTATTAGCTAGTTTAATTCTATCAAACCAAAAATTCCATTTCAGTTTTGAACTGCATCAGATTTGGTCTTTTTGAAAAATACCAAAACTGGGAGGTTTAGGAATTTGGTAAACATGAGGTCACATTCTTTAAAATTTTAGTTGTAACCCAAAAATAGAGGTCACATGTTTCTTTCTATTTTGGCCAGTATAAATAAACATGTTATTTGCACACAAGGCTTTGCAAGCAAAGTGGAAAGCAAAGGTGAGGAGGAAAGTTTGAAGAAGGTTTGAGCGAAAGTTTGTAATTTTGCAATGTGTAAATGATTCTGTGCAGATTATATTTGAGGCAATGGGAATGGAAAAAGAACATCTACTCCACCCTCCTAGTCCTCCATGTGAACCTGAAGTTCTGGATGAATTCCCCAAGCCATTGCCACAAAAACCTGTAAGCTCACACACACCAAACTTCTTTTGTGTTTTCATTTGTAGTCATCAGATACAATGTTGGTTTCCTCTTATTGTGAATATGATGAACAATTGAAAATGTTAAGCAGACATGTTTTTTAGAATCATGTTCTAGTTTGTTGCAAGAGCTTCCTGAAAATGAAAAATTACCTTGTGGTGCTTGCTCACCAATTTGGTGGTACATCTTTGTTGTCTCATACAAAAATATGTACAAACCCAAAGACGCCAATCATGCATCTTCAAATGCGCACAAGGCATATCATGTCTGCTTTTTTAATGGAAAACCTGGAACATTTTTTGGAGCTGGAAAAGACCTTTAAACCTCAAGCGCAAATAGACTTTTTCAAAAAACTTCAAAATTGCTTATAAACAATTAGTTTCAACAATAGGTTCAATAGATGCCTAGAATGGGCTCACAACATGCCAAATTGCTTAAAAGTGTTAGACAAAAAACCTGTGGATGTACTCAATTCATAAAGAACTTTTCAAATTTAGTCTATGTATTCAAAAGCACCTCACCTGGCAGAAGTTAAACCATTTAAAAAAACAGGGGATCTTACAAAAGTGTAAGATACCTTTCCTGAAAAAAGATACTTTCACACTTCCATAGAGTTCCTAAAATTTGAAAATATTCTTTATGGGGATGGAAAAACTTAGCACTTCCTGGATTTTGGGGCCCATGACAGGCCCTCAAATCTAGGAAGAGCCTCAAACTTGTTCCTTATCCTGTTGTAAAAGCCTATAACAAAATTCCTAGTGTAATTGTAGGAGCACTCACAAAGCATGAGATCCCATAGAGCATTTCGAAAAATGAAATGCTTACTCGAGCATGTGTTTCAATTTTCAAAATGCCTCACATCATTTTTGGATGCAATTGAAAAGTTTGATGGAACTCCATCCATTTTTATGCTGTGCATCACCCTCACGATAAGGTGTAACCCTGCACATAATCAATAATATGGCCTCCAAGGCAAGCAAGGGTTCAAAGTTCAAACCTACTAGATAGCACTCCCTAGGGGGTGCAATTAACCTGAGCCATTAGGGTCAGTGTAGTAGGCCTCACCTTATGAACCAACTGAGGCAAAATGCAGCCTTTAAGCCACATTCCTTGGTGTGAAGGTCCATCTAGGTAGAGCTCACAAACTAGCACAAGGACTTACTGTTATACATAGCATAGGTAGGTAGAAAAGATCAAAGGCAGCAGTGGTGGCCAATTTTGGCACTTAAGACAATTTGAAAACCTGCCAAATTGTGGACTGTTACAATAAGTGGAGCATGAAGGAGTTGTGGACAAGGATGTGTTAGTGAGGAAACTATGAACTTGATGTTGGAAACACCAAAACTAAAATATGTGCAAAACAAATGTTGTGAGTAGTGGACAGGGATGGAATGTGCGGAACCAAAGAAAGAGCCCTTGCTCACCGAGGCTGAATTCATGGTGGTGATGGATGACTTCTTGAAAGCTGTGCCTCCGCTTCCCAACACACCAAGTTCACAAGTAAGTGGCGTTTCATCACAGGCAAACCGTGCAATCAGTGACTTTGTACATTGTGTCCAAGGTGAACCCATCAAAGTACTTGAGCTCCTCACACTTGATGATGTCCTCACCAAAAAAGCCACGAGCGAGCTTCGTGCTGCCTTGTTCAAAGTATATGGCCAGCATTGTACCTGGGTCGTTCCAGTTGACCCAACCCAAATTTTTGCTACTGTAATTGCTGTGAAAAAAGTACCTATCAAGGGAAAGGCAAAGGCTGCCCCCTCTGCAGCAAAGAAGAAATAAGGGATAAAGCAAAAGGAGCTTGTTTTGTTTCACATATATGGGCATCAATTATCCCGACTTACATACTATCAGCAGCAGTTCTGAACATACACCTAATGCCTGTGGAATTCACAAAATGAGTTGGATGCATTGTCTAATTACAAGCTTTCTCCATGGAACTGAAAGGAAAACCAACCATCACAAGTGCAAACAATCCAAGGCACCAATGACATGTAATGTTTACAAATAATGAATCATTTAGAATTACAACCCAAATCATGTGATGTAGATTCATGCTCTCAGTTGCAAATTCATGAGAATGAAATTGTAACAAAGTAAACATAAATACTTAGTTTCAGCATGATAAAAGCCTGCTTCCCATGTCAATGCCAGCTGTGTGAATAGCAAAACAGGCTGCTAGCTCTACTACTCTCCAAAAAAGCTTGTGTTTCTTGCATAGGGATGCATTGTCATTCTTCACATCAATGTGCAAGGAGTAACATTCTTTGACTAACAAAACCTTACCCCCAAAAGAACTTTGAGGATTTTCTTAGAGGAGAGATTCCAATTCCTTCAGAGCAGACAAGGGTTGAAGACAAATTACAAAACAACTGAGGCTAAACATAAGTGCTGAGCATACCCAACAAAAAACTGAAGCTCAATACAAGTGAGGGAATACTCTAAGGCAAGAACTTGTATCTTTCTCAGGTTGAATACATCAAGCAATGAATGGCCACAATTTGGAAAAGCAAATGATTCTTGGAATTCCATTAAGACCATGTGAAGGTAATCTTCAGGCAGTGAGCAAATCTCAAGTCAACAGAATAGGAGCAGAATACCTTGCACCGGAACTCTGAAACCATGTCCTTGGTAAATGACATTTACCACAGGCTCACCAGAATGGCTGGGCACAAACAAACAGATGGTTGGTCATTGTATCATTGTTATTCTACTGCAAGATACATTCAACAGTAGTAGGCATGCATTATAAAGATGACTTTTGGTATAACACAGTTCACTGAGGTTAAAACCACCCCACTCAAATTCCAAAAAAAAGCCTTCAACAAGAAATTTGACAGAACAAACTAGAGACTAAAATGCATTATCCCAAAATGGATTACAACAGAGGAGACAAGAATCAGAGCCAGATGTTACCCACTCAGCATCTGGACACTGTAAACATCTGAGACCATAGACAGTACTGCGCATACTGAGTTCTTATATCCGCCACCCAAAGTCTGCTATTTTTACAAACCATAGATCTAAACCCACATCAAACCCCTATTTGATGTGTTCATCCCCACCCCAATTCAAAAGCAATAGCATTTGCCGCAAAAGCTCCATCCATGCAAGGTCTCAGTTCCAATTTGCAAAAAGAAGGTTTGCAGATAAATGGAAAAAGCTGAGCGTGATGCTAATCTAGAAACACTTCCTGTGCACAATGGAGGGTCCTGACTCATCATACTCTGCCTTTGCAATCCACATCTGCATCACATCAGATTTCACAGGCATAAAACTGGCAAGTTTTCCTTGGAAACAAATCAGAAATAGTCAATTACAGTTATAACAATTGCAAAACCCAAAAGCAAACTCACTCTTGCTGCTATCCATTCCAGACATTACAACTTATGTCAGATTTGTTAGCGTGGACATGGGCTATGCCATTCAATCTAACTTCATAAGTTAATGAGCACCAAATACAGCAGCAGTGAAAGAAGTCTAAAACATACCTGCTGGAAAGTGCTGAGAGAAGCAAGGATGGACCCTCCGATCCAGACACTGTATTTCCTCTCAGGTGGTGCAACAACCTTAATTTTCATGCTGCTGGGTGCAAGGGCAGTAATCTCCTTGCTCATACGGTCAGCAATACCAGGGAACATAGTTGACCCTCCACTGAGAACAATGTTTCCATACAAGTCCTTACGGATATCCACATCACACTTCATGATAGAGTTGTATGTGGTTTCATGGATACCAGCCGCTTCCATACCAATAAGAGATGGATTAAAGAGCACCTCAGGGCACCTGAACCGCTCAGCACCAATGGTAATCACCTGTCCATCAGGTAGCTCATAGCTCTTCTCCAATGAGGAACTGGTACGGGCTGTGTCCAACTCCTGCTCAAAGTCAATAGCAACATAAGCAAGCTTCTCCTTCATGTCCCTCACAATTTCCCGCTCCGCAGTGGTGGTGAATGAGTAACCACGCTCAGTGAGAATCTTCATTAGAGCATCAGTTAGATCACGGCCTGCGAGATCCAATCGGAGGATAGCATGTGGCAGTGCATATCCTTCATAAATTGGAACAGTGTGAGTGACACCATCACCACTGTCGAGCACAATTCCTGCAGCACCAATCCAACATAATCAGAAAGGACATGATAATCATGCAACGGAGATCAAATGACAACAAGATAATGCGTGCAGAAGGAACATATTATCCAAAGGACCTCTCACCTGTTGTTCTACCGCTGGCATACAGTGATAGAACTGCTTGAATGGCAACATACATGGCTGGCACATTGAATGTCTCAAACATGATTTGGGTCATCTTCTCACGATTGGCCTTAGGGTTGAGTGGAGCCTCAGTCAAGAGAACAGGGTGCTCCTCAGGTGCCACCCGTAGCTCATTGTAGAATGTATGATGCCAAATCTTTTCCATGTCATCCCAGTTGGTCACAATACCATGCTCAATTGGATACTTCAGAGTCAAGATTCCTCTCTTAGACTGGGCTTCATCACCAACATATGCATCCTTCTGTCCCATGCCCACCATAACACCTGTGTGTCGGGGCCGACCCACAATACTGGGGAAGACTGCACGAGGGGCATCATCTCCAGCAAAACCAGCCTACATCATCATGCATTGACATTACAATCCAGACACCAGTAAACTTCAATGAGAAAAGAAGAAATCCAATTCATATCATTTCACCAAGACAAAGGAGACAACAGAAAACACATTGGACAGATGTTTTACTGTACCTTGACCATTCCAGAGCCATTGTCTAGCACAAGAGGCTGGACATCCTCAGCACCATCAGCCATTGTTGATGAATCTGCCTGCCAAAACACAAAGCCAAGTTCCAGATGAGAAGAAATGCGACAGGACATACATCTCATTGATTGTGTTACCAAATTCAAAGTTGACAGACATTTTGAACTAATTCCCAAAAATGTAGATTGCAAACAGCACCATTAGGGCATAAAAAAATGCTTCAACCATGGACTGGGCACAAGGTTCACCACCAATCAAGCTCATCTGACATGACAAAAAGGGACTCTCAATTGGATCCGAACAGAAACAGTCAAAATCGCCCTCAAATACCAGAGGAAAACTTCTCTTGTGAGTTGAGAACAAATGCACAACAACAGTGAGAATATTACATCGAGATGACCAGAAGAAAGCAAAATAACAAAGAAATGGACAGTCAAAACCGAGCATGCCACACCCTTACTAAGATACAACACTTCCCCAGCTATCGAAAGAATCAAGTCGGAGAAGTGCCCGAGCAAGAATGGTAACGCGTGCGAGGGAGGCAAAGAAAGGGAAGCTTCTGGTCAAGCCAAAAATTAGCTTGCTAAAACAAAAAATGCAGAAGACAGATCGCCACATCCAAAGAGGCAAACCGAGCAAAAAACCGCCTTTAGAAGGCAGAGAGAGACAATGAACACGCACGCTCCTCTGCTAAACGGTCCACATCAATGATCCTAAGGAAATGAAGAAGATGAGTAGCACACATCAACACAAGACCAAGGCAAAAAAGAGTAAAGAGAGAGAAAGAACCGACACCGACACTGTTAAGAAACCGGGCCACAAGCAAAAGAGCATAAACGGAGGGAATAGAACCAGGAGACAAAAGTACTGCCGACCAGAAGAAGGCAGGAGACGTACTAGGCGACGCAAGCAAGCATGCAACAGAGCCACAGAACACGACGCCGACAAACCCTTGAAGCGGCGGCAACAACAACAGAAGCATTTCTACAAAAATGGAGAAAGAGCGAAGGAGACAAAAGCAAACGCAGCAGAAATTTACTTGAAAAAGAAGAAAACAGAGAGTGGCACGGAGGCGAGGAGGTTCCACCTGGAAAGAGACGCAATGAAGGTGATGGTGATAACGACCCTCTCGGAGTCTTCTCCTTCAGTTCTTGAGAGCCAAAACCTGAACCAAACGGCTCAAAAGAAAGCGGCGCAAGAGAAGAAACACGAGAAGTAGGAGCAGGAGAGCCGAGATGACGCGAGTCGGCAAGATATCTAAACACTGCGAAGCTCGCGGCAGAGGAGAAAATGGTGATGGCGTTGGAGAAAAGAAGAAGAAGAAGGAGCAGCGCGCGAGAGAGAAGGCTAGGAAGGTAGGTAGGTAACACGAGAGAGACGGCTATCACATAGGCCTTCTAGTCTACTCTACATACCTACCTAAAGGCCTAAGTCATGTTTCGGGATCTCATTTCGCGCTCCTCGTCTGGCCAAATCTCATGACCCGTTTGCCGGGTCCCTCATTTCGCACTACTAATTTGCCCAATACTCATGTCCCGTCCTGCGAGACCCCTCGTTTCGTGCTCCTAAGTTGGCCAAAACTCATGTCCCGTCCTGCGGGACCTCGACTGTTTCACAGAAAGCTAAAGAAAAACGCGGTTTGAGAAGGTAATATCGTAATATCCAATTGTCAAAGCAAAGAAACACCCCAGTCCGGTGGATACACGGTCGGACCTTCAGATATTAAGACTCCAGTTCAAAGCTGCTTTTTGTACCCTAGTTACTTTCGGCCCTAGAAACCGCTGGGTAAAAAATTCAATAATATTTGTTTAATTTCCCTTTTTGCCTTTAAAAAAATCTTTTCTTGATCTGACGGTTAAATCAACGACACGCACTTCACTCTCCTGCCTGCCCCACGATGACTGACTTCTCATCACGAGACCTCGACATTCCAACTGCGGTTTGGGGGCCGGGGGGGCGGGGGATCGGTTCAGGACCTCAAGTTTCGAGACCTCGGAGGTCCGAGACACCCGGGCCGGGCAGACGAAAGAGGGAAGTGGAATTTTACGGGCAGATGACGGTATAACAAATCTAGGC
>Ga0209208_10001705_pt1 | contig 31292 bp, 15 predicted proteins | sample S1TSphfallax_3_FD_187694 | JGI IMG/M metagenome (GOLD analysis project Ga0209208, IMG submission 187694) | Host-associated microbial communities from peat moss isolated from Minnesota, USA - S1T2_Fd - Sphagnum fallax MG (SPAdes) (version 2) | ecosystem: Host-associated > Plants > Peat moss >...
AGGGGAAGGTTTTTATATCCGCCTCTGGTGCGGTGGGAGAGGGATGCGATCCGACCGTCATTCCTTCCCTTCGGACGGCTGCGATGTTTTGTGGAGATCAGGTCCTGGTTTGTACACCTAGCCAGTGCGAAAACCGTGGTGGTCCAACCCCCAGACTGACACCGGTCGCTTGCTGCTTCACCGGCCTCTCCCTCCCCCACCCCCCAAAACCCCCGTCATAGACTGATAGACTTACTAAATTAATATATATGATATAACTCATTTTCTCAATTTGGTTTTTCCAATAAAATGGACATATTCACTATGACAAATCATACAACCCATCACTTGAAGTATCTTGCCACCTACTTGTGTATTGTCATTGACAACATAGAAGGCCCAACATAATGCATTTTTACCACGAGGTTTCCAAAACAATTTCTAAGCATGCAAAACCTAAAATCTCTTATTCACACTCTCCTAATCAGTTTATGGAATTGTGCTCACTTGGGTTTTCAAATTCTCATTTCCTTGTGATGTTTCAAGAAGAGGTTCCTCTTCCATGGAAACATCATTTTGGAACTTTGTTTCAATTCTCATAACATTTTCATTTTGGTTCCACTAGGCCATTACAACAGAAAATGATTGACTTAAAATAAGTTACACTTATGAGATCTGGAAAAATAGGTGAGGAAGAGGAATTAGGGTTGAAAAATCATTTACAAGAATTTACAAATTAGAAAGCTCACTTCTTAACATAGTTGAAATGAAAAACATATAATCAATAATCTCTATAGGAAAGTAATGTTCTTGCACCATCCAACCACAAAAATAATTTTATTAGGTTTTAAGGTTAGATTCTAATGGATGATACCAAAAAAACCTAACCCTAACCCTAAAAAATAAACAAAGAAAAAAAGACACAAGGGTGTAAAAATGATTAGATGCTTGAGAAATTTTATTGATCAAAAGATATAAGAAAATTGAAGAAAATAAAAGTTGATTTCAAGTTTACATCAAAAGGAACTTGGAAGCTTGACCTCCACCTTGAACTACACTTGGAATCTTGAATTTGCAAAAAAAATAACGGGGGGAAATATTAGTCTAGAAAAACAATGCATCTACTGCAAGCCAAAGTGTAAGAAAGAGCCAGAAGTGAAAAGCAAAAATCAAAAATTGAGAAACAAAATCGAGAAGCAAAAGCCAAAAGCAAAGCAAAAAAGGTACTTTGAGTTGAAGCAAAATCCAATGACATGTAAGATCTAGGCAAGAAATAGAAACGAAAAACGAGAAACAAAAGTGAAAGACAAAACATGAGAGACAAAAGTGTGAGAAACAGAAGCAAGAGATAAAAGTGAAGAGTGAAAGAAAAAATTGAAAAATGAGAGACAAAATCGAGAGTGGGAAACGAAAAGCAATAGATAGAAACAAAGAAGTAAGAATCAATCAAGAGGCAGAAGCAAAAAAGTGAGAGACAGAAACGAGAGTTAGAAGCAAACAATGAGAGCTAGACAAAAGCTATAAGTACCAAGTGAGAGATAGAACCTAAATGGCTAGCCCTAAAACCTAAACCTAAAATGACTTGCCCTAAACCCTAAACCCTAAACCTATACCTGGTTGCTGTTGGGTGATGCTAGCCTTCTTCACCTAGCGCCTACTAGCTACCCCCTTGTCAGGGGTGGGCGTGGGCTCTGTCCATAGACTATAAAACTTACTATATCCCAGAAGTCAGGCATGTTCACATGATAATATTCTCCTCAAAGGCATCCATTTCTTTTTATTCTTCTCTACACACACACACACACACACACACACAAATATATATATAATAAGTACCATTACTCTTCTCTCCCTAGTGCCCACCTATTATATATATATTTGTGTGTGTACTTTGTGCACTTTAAACAACACCAGAAAGCACATAGCCTTACTTTGAAGTAAGCATTGGATTTTGCCTGCATGCATTGTGTGTGCATTCCCAGCACAAGATTCAAGATTCAAGCATATAACTGTTCAAACCATCAAACAAACTACTAATGAGAGCATCTCCGCCCACAGCAGGAATATGTCTGGCCTGCACACATAATAGAGTAGAGTTATCCGTAACGTAAAGTAGAGAAAACACAGCACGAGAACCCTGAGTTTGGTCATACACAAGGTGAGATTTTCTTAAAACAAAAAACCTGTAAAAAAAGTACATTTAGCATTCACCTGGAGTGAAACTCTCAAAAACCATCAATTTTGGTGATAAACTGAGTTTTATCCTCTCTTTCCTTTTTCCTGAGCGCCTCCACTGCTTCTGCATGTGTTTTCACTTGCTCCTACCTGTACAACTACTATAATTACTCTCGAACCTTGTACTTATATTGAAAAACAAATTTCTTACTTTGCGGATACCACTGAAAGAGGGGATAGTGGATGAAACGAGACCGAAGGACATGGTGACTTTGTGGATAACTCTATTATTTCAAGTATCTATTTAGGATGAAAGTTGTTTGTTTGTTTTTGTTTCTCACATTGAGATCTCCCAAACCACAGCACCTCTTTGTCACCTCTTTGTCGTTGTGCTCTTGGTACCGTTGGAAACCTCTATAAATGAGTAGAGAGAGGTGTAGCTAGTTGGTTTCATAATGTTTCAACTTAAGTGTAGAAGAAGCTATTGAATATTGAACAATTTTTTCATTGAAATTTCATTTAAATCAATACTAGCAATTATAGAGGAATTTGATGCACTCTTGATATTGTTGGAAAGCTCTCAGTGAGTAAAGATTTAATGAATGTGATTTCAAAACTTTGGACGGAAGATGTGAGAGAGTGTGAATTTTCAGTAGATGTTTTTTAGAAATTCAATTAATTGAATTACCAAAAAATGGTTTTGGAAGGAAAAATTTGTTGAGTAACCAGTTCAACACTTGGGACAAAGGCATAGGCTGCTACACTAATAGCAATTCAAATAGTATGAATCTCAGTTTGGGCATGTAAACATGACCATAATAATTTGCTGTACACAAGGGTCCATAGAAGGAAATGAATGGATTTGATTGGCCAGCCATACTAATTGGCCCAAGTGGTGACATTTAAATTATCTCTCAATTTACACTAGATATTCATTAAATTTCCATGTTTATGAGTGAGGAATCTCAGAGTTTCTTTTTCCAAAATTTTATGGTATTAAAAATTTTGCATTTAAAAAAAAAATTAGTTACAATTTTTTGTTACAAAGAAAATATTGACGGGCCATTCAAAGATAGTCAATTTTTTATTCACCTTTTTCGGAGATAATTTTTTTATATATGCATATTTCCAAAGTCCATACTCAATTTCAGGTTATCATACCTATGAGTGATGGTTAAATGATAAATTTAGGGTTTATGTACCTAAACCCTAATGCCTTTAGAAACAATCACTAAGATGCAAGAATTCGCTACAAAGAAAAACATTGATTGTCCATTCAAAATATTTATTTTAAAAAAATAGGCTCAATTTGAATGTTTCAAGGTTTCAACAACCAAGAATAAATAGGCAAGGGTTTTGTAACATTTTGAATTCACCCTAGTAACTAGGGTTGGGTGGGTATCAAAAGGACAAATGGGTATCATCACTTGCATATCAAATTTTGAACATTTGTGAAGATCAAGTTTGTTGATATTCAAATTGATATTCAAATCCTTGGTTATCTCTTGTGTGAGAACTAGCCTTGAGATCCAAATCCTTGGTTATCTCTTGTGTGAGAACTAGCCTTGAGATCCAAATCCTTGGTTATCTCTTGAGAACCGACCTTGAGATTGGGATCCTTTCCATACTCTTCAAAATGCGGATACTTGAGATGTAAAGTTTTACACAAGTAAGGTTCTCAAGGTAAAATTTTAGACTAGGTCTAAAGTCTAGGGGCTCTAGCTAGCTAGATTGTTTATCCGGTTCCAACTATACATTTTGGTAAAACCAGGTAATTTTTGAATTTTGGTAAAACCAGCATTTTAATATATCAATAATTAAATATAGGTGGCAATTTCCGAGTGTATTTGATTTTGAGGATTTAAAAAAAAAATCCCCATAAATAGGTTTTTAAGAACCAAGACGTATAGACCAGCCAAGTAAAAATTTAAATACAAAAGTATAATACCTTGCATTGGTCCCTAAAGAATTTCTTTTAATTCAAAAAGAAAATCATGCAAGTTTTTCAAATCCTTGTGAAAACAAGGTATAGCGGTTCCTTAAAAATAGTGAGAACCGCCCAACATTGGTAATAACCAGGGTTGTTGGTCTGGTATATAAGGTCACAAACTAGTTTTTTTAAAGAATATTATGTAACAAATTCCCTGTTTTTGGGGAAAAAAATGAAAAAAATGAATTTAAAAAAAAATTGCCACAAGTGCCTACAATATGAAAGGATGATTAAGATTTTATAATTTCATATTTGAAATATTGCCAAATTTGACTAAATATATTTATGGATTATCGCTACTTGAGAAAACATCACAAAATTTTAAAAATAAAAAATAAAAATAAATAGTATTGGTGGAGAGACTCTTCCACAAATGGTCCTCCCCATTTAAAATGCTGCAATAGATGGTTATATTAAGTTTAATATACCCTTCCTTTGTTATGTAATGTGAATTAAAGTTGGATGAGATCAATTTTTCATTTTCAAAATTCTCATTTAAAAAGAGATATTGAATTGGAACCTGGTGGGTATATATGGGTGGGATCTGCTCTAAGTAATTATCCCACCTCCATGATGCACATGGCAAGGGGGATGAGGGTGGGGCACACATAGCATTAGGGTTTAGGGTTTATGTGTCCCCCCCACCCCCCATGATGCACATAGAAGGGGGATGAGGGGGGGACACACATAGCATTAGGGTTTAGGGTTTATGTGTCCCGCCACCCCCCATGATGCACATAGGAGGGGGATGAGGGGGGCAACACATAGCATTAGGGTTTAGGGTTTATGTGTGCCCTCTCATCCAACCCATTCACATTGCCGGAATGCCCACCCCATTACACCCACTATATTTTATCCTCTCTAGTATGTTATCCTCCCCACCTTCTCCCCTCCTTCCCACTTTTTTCTCCAAGAAAAGTAAAGTTCAACTTAGTTATTGCAAATTTGTTTGTGGAAAATTCAATAATTATGGGTTTTTTTTTCCTTCAGTTTTGGGATATAAAAAATTCCACAAAATTTTGCAAAGTTAGTTGAAATTGCAATAGGGAAAAATATATTCCAACTTTTTTTTGAAATTTTTTGTTGAGAAAACAACAACAAAAATTGTTGGAAAAAAATAAGTACTATTACAATCTAGGTTGTCAAATCACCATTTTGCTTGGGTGACTATACAATTTGTCATCATCCCCAATGACTCATGTTGACAAATTTTGCCTATATAAAGGGTTTTTTTTATTAAAAAAAACTCAAGCTCCAAAGCCACAAATGAGACTTTTTGATTGTTGGATTAGAACTATGGTGTGTATGTGAAATTGATTTTTTGGATTAAAATCACAATATGCATATGTTTATCTCCATTCTTGATGGGCTCACCACCCATGTGAATAGTGAAATCACATCATGATATCATATACATACCATAATTTGCAACACTCTTTTGGGCCCCAAGGCTCATCATGAAATAGAATGCCCTTCAAAACACACACACACACACACACTTTTTCTCTCTCTTTATCACAAGTTCAAATTACATGCTTGATGTGATACTACACCGAACATAAGCAAGTTGGGACAAATTGCATAACTTGTTATCTATAGGCTACACTCACTTGTTGGGGGGATGCTTGTAAAATAAATGTGCCATCATGAATGGAAGGACAATCTATGGATCCAAATTTTAAGGAAGGCCTTATAAAAACTCTTACAATTAAAAGGAATTTTTGAAATGTATATTTTGAAAGTATATAAGGACCTACAAGAAACTTTATTTGTAAGGTGTTAATCGTTATCCTCAAGATGTTAGGCCCAAATTGTCCACAAGGTGCAAAGTTTTTTAATAATAATGCTGAAATGATTGTGAAGGAAAATGTCTCAAGTAAACATGTCAAAATGGCAAAAGTTGACATGTCGATGATCGCTGACAAATCAACAACAAAAGTTGATACGATAGACAAAGACAAAACAAAAAAGGAAGTTGTTGTGATAAGAAATGACAAATCGACAAAAAAAACTCAATATGATAATTATTGGCAAGTCAAGTGAAATTGGTGAACCAATGAATATTGGTAAATCAATGTGATTATTGAAAAAGGTTAAGATGATTAAGCAAAATGATATGTCAAGGCAAGATGTATTGCCAAAATAAGAATTAATTCAAATGCAAATGAGGAGAGGAGCTCAAATTAGTTGTTCAATAAAGAATGTTGAAAACTTACCTAAGTTTATGATGAACTTAAAGTGGAAATGAAGTTGTGACAACTTTTTAACATTTTCCATAGTTGAGAGAGATTATAAAAAATTATTATTAAAATGCAAAAAACACTAGTTGCAAATATATGCAAACTCGTCACAACAAAAATTGAAGATTTTGATGAAGTTATGTTAGTATTTCAAGTTGGGAAGCTTGGAATGAAGGATGTGTTACTAGATGGAGGGTTTGGTGGGAAGCGTGAACATCATATTTGAAAGTTTAAAGAAGAAACTCAATTTGAAAAAGTTTCAACCAACTCCTTTTGTAATAAAAACAGCTAATCAATGGAAGGTGAAGTGAATTAGTGTGATTCAAAACTTGAAAATTCATTTGGCAAGTTGCATATTAAAATTTTAATTATTGTGTTGAATATGGAGAATGAAATGAAGCATATTCCATTTTTCTGAAAAAGCCATGGTTGAAACAAACTAAGGTTCATCATAATTATGATAGTGTTTTTATAAGAACATTTCAACTTAGCATTATAAAACATGTTAATATGAAAATCATTTCAATGACCTAAGAACTTGGAGAATGAGTTTGATTGGGAAGAAGACCTAGAATTATCATAACACAAAGAAGAACAATTGTATAATGAAGGTCCAAAGGTATGGCCTGTAGGAGAAATGGCACTAAAAGAATTCTATTTCTTGAAAAAAAAATATTGTGGCACAATGTAACTAGAACATAAAGTTGATTATCATGTGTATTTTTATGAACATCAACTAAGAGAAGCTTTAATTTTAAATGAAACATCTTGATATAATTATCAAAGACAAGAAAATTGTTGGTTAGATTATTACAACAAACGGACAATTGATGAAGTTGAATTTGGGAAATGAAAAAAACCTTAACAATGTATTGATTAATGTGCAGTATTACCAAACACATTTCAAATACAAGTCAAAGAATTGTTAATGAATTATAAATATGTGTTTGCATGGAGTTATAAGGAATTAATGGAAATTCCAAGAAAAAATTGTGAAAATAAAATTGAACTTATGGCAAATGTTTAACCCATTAAACAAAATAATATATATAAAATGAATCTCAATTAAGCATCTAAGGTTAAAGAAGACCTTGACAAATTGCTTGATTGGTTCATTTATCCTATTGAAACCATTCAATGGTTATTTTCTTTACTCATTGTGCCCAAAAAAAATGGCAAAATACTTATATGTGTAAATTATTGAAAATTGATTGCTCAAATGATGAAACATATGTTTCCTTTACCATTTTTGGTTTTAGTGTTGGACTTTATTGCTAGGCATGAAATGTATTCTTTCATGGATGGTTTTAATGGTTATAATAAAGTCAAAATGGCTAAAAAGATAAAAAGAAAACAACATTCATTTCGGAATGGGCTACTTATGCTTAAAATGTAATGCCATTTGGTTTATGCAATGTTCCTATCACATTTTTTTAAATGATAATTAAGACATTCAAGTATTTAGATCAATTCATGGAAGTATTCCTTGATGATTATTTTTTTAACAATAATAAGGAAGATCACTTCAATCAACTACAAAAATGTCTTGAAAAATGTTATGTGAACTTTGCATTAATCTTAATCTTGAAAAATGTGCATTTTTTGTCAACTTGGGTGTACTTTTGGGGCATATTAGGTGTGTAATGGAGGATTCTAATTGATCCTTGTAAAATTTCCATCATTACTACTACGCTAGCACCAACAAATGTTACAAAAATGAAGAGATTTCTAGGTGCAATTGGATTTTATTGACATTTTTTTTAGGATTTTGCTTACAAAGCAAGTTTTTTTTGTGTAAACTCTGAAAGAAAGATAAAAATTTCAATTGGATAGATGCATATGAAAAAAATTGGGAATGGACAAAAACATTTATGATGTCATGTTTAGTAGTACCTATTGTGCTTAATTGGAAATTGGAATTCCATGTGCATACCAATGTTTCAAATTTTGCTCTTGGAATTATGTTGGGTCAAAATCCAAACAATAATAATAATAAACAAATTTACTATGCAAGTTAGTTAATGAATAGGGGTCCATTCATAGTTGGGGTACCAAAAAAAGGAAATTTAAGGATTCCAAGACTTTCTTAAGGTTACTTTTTACAAATAACATTTACATGAAACAAATTTACAAAGTGCAAGATAAGATAGTTCATGTAGTGGTGGTGATTGTACATAATTGTGTGTGAATATTTTGGTATATAGGCATAAACACAAAAAATGCCAAAAGAGGTTTTCAAAATCAATTAAACATATTTTTTTGCATGATTATTTCGTACCCATGTGACTTACATCTAAAGTTTACAATTTCAAATCTAAAAGATATTTTAAAATTAACCAAATTATTTATTAAAGGATTCATTTCCCTTGCAACCCTTTGTTTCAAAATTTCAAAACTTTGAAATTTTCATATGATTTATTTTTTCATCAAATTGATTTAATGAACATGTAGTTGCATAAAAGGATAGTTTTCTTGTTAAAAATTTGAAATCAATTGCATCAATTTATGCATTCCTTTTGCATATAAAAAAATGTAATATGAACAATTGCCAATAAATTGGTCAAAGATTCAAAATGATTTTATACACATTACTACAATTCATGGTTTTTCAAAAAGTCCAAGTTGATTAACAAGATCTTTTTCATTAGTGGACATGTACATTTTGATTACAGGCTCGTGGCTTGAATGACATCTATATTTTTTACTAGTAAACTTGATTAAAATGACCTATTTGACCATATGTCAAATTGAACATCTTATCAAGTTGAAAAAAAAAAATGATCACCTTGGTCAAAATGGCTAATGGCTTTTAGTCAACTAGGACATATAGTCAAATTGGACAAAGCAAAATGACATCCTTAATCAAGATGGACAATGGTGTTCTAATCAAATGGGACATCCTATGCTATCGAATTGGTCAAGATAACTATTAGTTAGGATAAACAATAACCTAGGCCTACCTACATAGCTACCCACCTACCATTTTACAAATCAACCTACCTACCTACCTACCTACTTTATTTTTCCCACCTACTATCTTACCACTACTACAAAAACAAGTTATTTTGATTTCAAATTTAAGTAAAAAGAACCCCATTTGGATAGGTGTCAAAAAGATCATCTTGTCAATTTGGAAAATTCATTTGGACTTGTTTTACATTAACGCGCTCCCAAGCTCTTTGATAGACTCAAATGTGAGTCTGAAATGAAATAGTGGAAGAGTAAGGAGTTGGGGACATGTTCCCTGGCTCGCAACACTTTGGGGGTAGAAGGGCATGTGGAGCTCTAAAATGGGACTAGGAAGAATGACAAGCATTTAATCACTCACACAAACCTACACAAAAGCAAACAACAAGTTGGTCAATGCATAGTTGGAGCACTTTTGGTGCTAGGATGAGCCATAGGCAAATTCGGACTCACAAAATTCACCACAGCCCGCACTTGGGGGAAGCCACCACCTTCCCTTTTATAGTATATTATGTGCCTCTCCACAATGCCCACATCCAAAAGGCATTTTGTCCCAAGACTCCCATGACTTTGGGCCCCATAACTTTGCGTGCAGACCTCCGATTGAAATTAGGTCCGAAGGAAAATTATAGCCCTCATCGAGAGCTTTTCAACGGTATGTCACACGCCACTTGCATGCAAGAGAATCAGGTCGATTCCCAACTTTTAGTGGTCGGGAGTCAAATTGCCAATATGATTTTTGACCTTTATTTTGACCATAACTTGTGTTTTAAGTGTTTAAATGGGTCATGTGAACCCATTTTAGATATTTAAGTTTCAATAGCTTTCTAATGATATAAATAACTCTTCAATCCATTGGATTTTGACCCCTAAAATCGCTCTCTGAAAATTCAGGAGTCCACCAGGACTCTAAACTACCAAGGTGGAAGCTCCCTTGGGAGTGTGAAGGTTCATTCCCACACACTTTCCTTCACTCCCGAGCTTCCCTTTGGCATGCAACCTTGCAAACCATTGCCTTGGTTGCAATCCCAAGGCTAGGGTTGCGACATACATGATGGGGGGTCGTCTTCTTGATTAGAACATTATTGAACTATTTGACTAATCATTTTGACTATTGGATAATGGACCATTTGATTAGTCAATTTTTTAACCAATTTTTTTCTGAATTAATACCAAAAATAATTCTTGCATGTAAGTAGGTCTAAATAAGTAGGTAGGTAGGTAGGTAGGTTGTATATAGATTTAAGTAGGTTGTAAAAAAAAAAGTAGGTTGGTGGTAGTTTAGCTTAACCTACCTAACCTAGCCTCCCTAACATAATTTAATCCACTTAACCTTCCTAATTTAACTTAACACAACTTAACTTACCTACCTTAACCTTTTAAACATGTATATAGGTTACAATTATTAAGAATTGAACCCCAAACCTTCCCAATGATAACTCAAGTCCTTACCAATGGATTACACCATAAAAAATGTATAACTTTTGTTAATTTTTTTATTTCACATGTTTATTTCACATCATTAAACATAATGGTTAAACTTAAATGACAACTAATGGCTAAATTTAGTGACTTAATGTAGTGCCTAAATTTAGTAGCTTAATCTAATGGTTAAACATAATGGCTAAACCTAATTGATAAACCTAATGGCTAAAATTCATGGTTAAACCTAATGACTAAACTTTGGTTAAACATAGTGGTTAAACTTAATTGATAAATCTAATGGGTATACTTCATAACAAAACTTTGGCTAAACCTAATGTTAAACATAATGATTAAACCTTGGTTAAACATAATGGTTAAACCTAATTGATAAACCTACTTGCTAAGCTTCATGCTTAAATGTAACAATTAAATCTAGTGATTATACATAATATCTAAATTTTGGTTAAACATAGTGGTTAAATTTCATGGCTAAACCTAATGGTTAAATATAGTGGCTAAACATAATGATTAAACCTTCACTAAACATAATGATTGAACTTAGTTGATAAGCTTAATGGTTAAACTACATGTTTAAATTATAGTTAAACTGATGGCTAAATTTAGTAGCAAAACATAATAATTAAACCTTAGTTAAACATAGTGATTAAACTTAATGACTAAATCTAGTGGTTAAACATAATGAAAAAACCTTTGCTAAACATAGTGGTTAAACTTAGTTGATAAACTCAATGGTTAAATTTCATGGATAAACCTTAACTAAACCTAATGATTAAATTTAATGGCTAAACATAGTGGCGAAACCTAATGGCTAAATTACATGGTTAAACATAATGACAAAACTTTTGTTAAACATAATGGCCAAATTCAAACTAAACCCAGTGGTTAGATTTAGTGGCTAAACATAATGATTAAACTTTGGTTAAATATAATGCCTAAATATAGGGTAAACCCAATGGTTAAATATAATGCCTAAACCTAAGTTAAACTTACTAGGTAAATTTAATGGTTTCATGTAATGGTAAGGACGTTGTTAAAACCAACATGACGCACCTTTTTTTAGTCATGTCGTTATTTGTCTTCATGCATCCATTAAGATAAATGTAGGAAAATTTCCATCGACACTCACATGACCCCCATTACAAATGGTGATTAAAAATGAATTTCAGTCGCCAATTGTGCAACAACAAAAAAAAATTCAGTTGCCAACCTAGGATCAACTAAAAAAACCTTTATGGTGACTAAATTTTGTCAAGCACCCTAGAAGGAAGGCATGTCATATGTTTTTAGAAATCCTTCAATGAGGGCTTTCCAAAAAAAATATGACACAGCCCCACGCCCCTTTCCTACCGATCAAAAAAACTCAATTACCATAGGACAATGGGGTGTGTTTGATGGCGACCAAATTTTTTCATTCACCATTTCACACACCCCTACCATCAAATGACAACTAAAAAATTTCAATCACCTAAAGGGCATGGGAGAACGATTTTTTTCAAAAATGATATGACACATGCCCACCCTTTTTGGCTATCAAAAAATTTTAGTCACCATCCTACATATCCCCACCATCAAATGGTGACCAAAAGGGTGGGGCCTATCCTCTCATAATCTTGGGAAAAAAATTCATTTCCCACTTTCCCACTTGGGTGATGGAAGAATTTCAGTCACTATTCAATGGTGTGGGTGTGTTGGATGGCAACCAAAATGTTTTTTTTCAATCACCATCTAATACACTCCCACTATCCAATGGTGACCAATTTTTTTCAATTACCTTAAAAGGCATGGGGAAGAAAGGCATGAAATGGCAAGAAGAACAAAGGGAGGGAAAAAGAAAAGGGTTAAGAAGGGTGGAAAAAAGGCAATAAGACCAAGGAGAAAATATTTGGTAAAATTAAAAGAGGGAAAAGAGAAAGAACAAGAAAAAGAAAGAGGGAAAATGGGGGGGTTGGCAACAAAAGAAAAACTGAAAAAAAAGAAAAAGATTAAAATGAAAAGAAAAACAAAACAAAAAGGGGGTTAGTAATTTAAAATAAATTTTAAAAACGAAAGGGGGATGAAAGAATAAAAAATAAAAGGGGGGGCGTATGAAAAAAAAGGAAAAAAAACCAAAGAGGAGTGTGGATGAAAGAAGCAAAAAAATAAGCAAAATAGGGGGCGAAAAACCAAAAAAAAAAAAAAAAAAACCCAAAAGGGGGGGGAAAAAAAAAAAAAAAAAAAAAAGGGGTTTCCACTAAATGGTAATTGAATTTGCTCGCCCTAATCAAATTCGGTTGCCCTAGTCAAATTCGCTTGACCCAATCAAATGGCGACTGAAATGGATTCAGTTGTTACCAAATTTGATCGCTATCATTGAATGGCGATTAAAATGCATTTGGTTGCCCCCATTAAATGGTGACCAAAACCATTTTGGTTGCCATCAAATTTGGTTATCGCCTTCAAATGGAGACCAAAAAAGGGGAATATAACAAACCTTTTTTTGCTTGTATCAATCACTCAAAAGGATGGGCAATTTAAAAAAATATGGTCACCATCCAACCATCACAATTTCTCAGATGGCAAACAAAGATTTTTAGTCACTAAAAAAGAAGGTATGCCCCTTGTTTCTAAAAACCTATCGATAAAAGTTTTCCAGAAACGTATGACAACCCTTTTTGTGGCAATTGAAAAAAAAATTGGTCACCATTTTAAAAATAATGACGGTAGGATGGCAATCGAAGACTTTCAATTACCACACCTTGTCCCATTTCATAACTAAAATTTTTCAGTCACCACAAGGATCAGTGATTAAAAAAAATTGGTTAGCCACCTTTTGTGGATAATTTATTTTTTATTATGATCTGACACACCCACACCGTTGAATGCAACTAAAATTTTTCAATCACCCAATAATGCTTTAAAAAAAATTATTTTTCCAAAGTGATAGCATAAGCCTTCAACCCTTTTGACAATCGAAAAATTTCAATTGCCATCCGATGGTGGGGTGTGTCACATGGCAACTAAAAAAAATCAATCACAATCCAACAAATAGCCACTATTTATCATAATTCTTATCGATCAATTTTTTTGGTTGATAAAAGGGGTCATGTCATATGTTTTTGGAAAGTTTCATCAAAGAGTTTTTTAAAACATATGACATGCCTCCCTTCCATTGTGATTAAAAAGAAATTGGTTGTCACAATGTTGGTGATTGAAAATTTTGGTAACCACAAGGTTTTGCGATTTAAAAAATTCAATTGTCATACCCTTTGGCAATTGAAATTTTTTCTTCAATCACCACCAAGTATGACAACTAAGGGCATATAACAACCAAAATGGGTCCAATTTTGATCATTTATAAATTTGTGTTAGGCAATTTGAAAGTGTTTTTGACCTAGGTTGACCCTAGTTGCTTTAGGCTAACCCTATATTAACGTGACACAGGGGTGCATCTACATACAAATGCATTTGTCAGGTTGTGATAGACACATAGACATGGTGACAACTCTACATAGTGGTTAACCTAGGTTATACCTAGTGGCTAAATTAAGGTTATACTTAATGGCCAAATCTAATGATTCAACTTAGGCTAAACCCTAATTTAATGGTTAAGCATAATGGCTAAACTTAATGGTTAAATTTAGGTTAAACCTAATGGTTAAAATTTGATTAATTTTTGGGTAAATCTAGTGGCTAAATTTAATGGCTAAACATAATGGCTAAATTTAATGGTTAAACTTAAGTACACTACAAAAAATCACAGCTTTTCAAAAGGCTAACTTGATTGAAGTGTCCACATTGACCAAAAGGTATGTCCATTTTGACTAAAAGTTTGGAGCATGAAAAAAAAATGTTACATTTGATCAATACATTTCACTAAAATGATTTTTTTACCAAGTGTCAAATCGAAGATCTAGTCCAAATGGACAAATATACATAAAAATGGCCATGGTTTAGTCAAATTGGCTATATTGAATGCATAAGGTTTAGTCAAATTGACCATCCTAAATTTACCTTTAGTCAAATGGGCCATACTCATTTGATGACTTAGTTTACTTGTTAAGCTCAAGCTACCTATTTTACTTCATATAGCTAGTAAATTAGGCTACGCCCAAACTACCTATCTAGCCTAACATAACTAATAGGTTAATAAGTTAGTAACCTAGCTAGTAGCTTAATTAGGTAGCCTAGCCTTTACCTACCTAGTAGGCTACTTAGGATGTAATGTCGGACTATTAAATAACCCACTAGGTAATGCAATCCTTTTAGGTAGGTATATTAGGCTTATTAGGTAAACCTATTAGCCATGTAAGTATCCTATTAGCCTAGGCCTATTAGGTAAATAACATAGGACACCTAGGCATGTAAATAGGTAGGTAATTTATCCTATTAATTAAATTACATTAGGAGAAAAATTGGGGTTTTTAACTATGGTTTCGACTACGTTTCAATTACATTTTGAAGTTGAAAACATCACTTCCAACTATAAAATGTTTTTGTCAACTACTTACCAAAATAGTTGACAATGTTGAGTCGAACCCACAACATAGTCGAAGCCTACCTACACATGTCAATTTTTCAACCAACATTGAGCTGATAAGATTTTTGTTGAAAGCAACATACCATTTTAGTTGATGGAACATTTTTAACTTATAAATGAAGTTCATCTACCTTTGTCCAAATTTCAAAGTTGAACTTTCAACTATTTTTTAACTTTATGAATTGTCCTACACAAAGTTATGTCTACATAAATAATCTAAGCAATAGTTTGTTGACACATGTTGCTACCTAAAATTATGTGTAGGCTTAGGTCTAAGTATGCAAGTCCACCTAGAAATAAGTGGATAGGTATTTACCTACTAGGCCTACTTATTTATATAAACCTCTTTAACATAAACCTAGGTAGTTGGGTAAATAGGCCTAGGTAAATAAGTAGACCATAGTGCTACTTAGGCTTAAGGTAGATAAATAGGCTTCAAATAATTATTTTCTCACCATGTGGCTTTTAAGGTCAAACCTTTCTTATTAGTTTGTCCTAGGTGTCAATTTCACCTTTTGGAAACAATTGGTGCACCAACTTCATCATGTAGTTTACAAACTTAGAAGCTATGACAAACAATATGGGATAAAAATTATAGTTGCACTCTAGTTAATATTTTGTTTCAAATGTTTTGGATTTTTTTTTGAAACCCTCTCTAATTTGAAACCCCATATTTTTTTTCATTTTAAGTCCATTTTGAGTGATCTAAAAAGCTGTGGGTGCACCAACTAATGATTTACAAGAAAGCTCTAAACTCCAAATGCAACAAAACAGTGAGGAGAAAATAATTTCAAAACCTGAAACTATGATTTTTGTTTCAAATGTTTTGAAAAAAAAGCTTTAAACCTCTCTAGTTTGAAATCCCATATCTTTTTCATTTTAAGTCCATTTTGAGTGATCTAAAAAGCTATGGGTGCACCATCTAGTGATCTACAATAATATTTTGATCTTCAAATGCAACAAAACAACGAATAAAATATTTTAATCTCAAATTCCAAAACTATGATATTTTGTTTGAAATGTTTTGAAATAAAACTTAAAACCTCTCTAGTTTACCCCATATCTTTTACATTATAAGTTCGTTTTGAGTGATTTAAAAAAATATGGGTGCACCAACTAACAATCTACAATACCTCTTTGAACTGAAAATGCAACAAAGCAATGAGAAAAAAATTTAATCTCAAAATCCAAAACTGTGATAGTTTGTTTGAAATGTTTTGAAAAAAAACCTTTAAACCTCTCTAGTTTGAAACCCCATATTTTTTTCATTGTAAGTTTGTTTTGAGTGATTGAAAAACTATGGGTGTGCCAATTAGTGATCTACAAGACTTCTTTGAAATCCAAATGCATTTAAACAATGACAAAACAATTTAATCTCAAAATCCAAAAGTATTTAAATAAATCTATCACCAAACATGAATCCCTTTACACAAAACAACCCATATCCTCCTCATTTTTTGACCAAATTGAGATTTTTTTGTAGCATTGGAAATGTTAAATGGAAGGCTACAAAATTTGTTTTAACAACCAAAAAAAAAACAATGTGTAAGAAATCGATTTCCTTTGAAATCTTAAGTGTATGGTGATAGGCCTATTTATCCTAGTTGAAATTAAGTTGCAATTTTGGATTTTGAGATTAAGTTATTTTATAATTGTTTTGTTGCATTTGGACTTCAAAGAGGTTTTGTAAATATCTAGTTGATACACCCATAGGTTTTTTAATAATTTAAAAGAGACTAAAAATGAAAAAGATATGGGGTTTGAAACTAAAGAGGGTTTTAACTTTTTTCTTCAAAACATTTGAAACAAAATATCAATTAAATTGCAAATACAATTTTTATTACATTGTGCTTAAATTTTGTTAAACTAGGGCTAACCATTTGAGGTCAATTAAATGTTTAATATCAACTAGAGTGCAACTATAATGCACCATAAGGTAAAAACACAATAAAAAGAACCATGGCGACCGAGGTTGAAATCCTTACCAAGGACTACATTTTACACATATCCTATATGTATTGGTCTATTAAATACCAAAATTATATTTCAAATGTAACTTTTGGGATTGAATATTAATATTGAGATCAAACATGACTTAAATTATAATAAAAGTTATATTTTTCTGCATGAAGACCTAGATTATAATCAAATGTATAATTTTTCTTTTAACCATGATGACAAATTTTGAACTTTTTTGACCATTAAAGATGTTTAGAATCAAAATCAACAACATCAATTAAAAGGATTCAATACATGTGCATTTAAAAACAAAACACATGTTGTTGTTCTTACAAAGTATATTAGACCCCATAATAAATTTGAGAACATTTTATGAAGGTTTGAATAACAAAAAGCATGTTCAAATTTTAGAGTCCTTAAAAAGACCTTGTCAACAAGTGTTTTGTGTATGACAAAGGACTTTAATAACATAATGAAATGACTCCAAATTCATAGGAATGCAATTTCATGAACACCAAAACATAACTACAAATTATGGATAAATAATTCATTAAATACAATTAATGTTGATTTTCCAAAGTAATGTAAATGTAGTTTTAAACATTGTCTACAACTTGGTTCCTTTTACTATGTTTTTACCCCATAGGTCTACCTATAAAAAAATTTCAAAACATTTGAAACAAAATATCATAGTTTTGAATGTTGAGATAATTTTTTTGTTGTCTTTTTGTTGCATTTGGAGGACAAAAAGGTCTTATATGTCCCTAATCATAGTTTTTTAGATCACTTCAAATGGAGTAAAAATGGATAAAGATATAGGGTTTGAAAATAAACAGGGTTAAAGCTTTTTCTTCAAAGACATTGAAACAAAATATCACAAATGTCCTCTTCCTCCTCTTCATGTTTTTTTTCCTTGTTCCTTTACTTTTGGTGTTTAGAAAAAAATTGTAATCCTTCAATTTGCATTTCTAATGACATAAAGATTATTATTGATTTGGTTAAAGATTGAAGAAAATATTAAATTTGCAGTGGTTCTTAGGCTTGTGTTCAATGTTGGGTGGTTCCAAGTACTTAATATCCAATTACTAAGTAGACTAAAATGACAACTACTTATAATAATTAACTAGTTTAGTCTACCTATTAATTATTGTAAATAATATTAACTAATAGGGAATAATCTTCATAAAAATATTTAATTTATTGTAATGAATTTAATAAAAATAAAAATAATTATTAAAAGATTGCATTAACCATAAAAATTGGGACAAATATGTACATTAATCTAATATTATTTCAAATGTTAAATTTTAATTAATTATAAGCTAGGCTAGTTATATTTTTATAATTTTTATAATAATTTTTATAATAATTTTTATAATAATATTTTTAATTTAGGAAAATAATTATTATTTAATTCTTATTAATTAATTTAACATACATGGTGTGTAAACTTGGTTAAACAAAGGCTAACCATCTAAGATTAATTGAATGTCTAATGTGACACCTAACGTACACTTAAGGCTATTTTTTCAAATTGTTATAAAAAATGCTCATAATTGTCCCAATACATGAAATGTTTTTGTTTATCAGTTTTGAATAAATATGAATTTTTTAAGGTCTGAAAATTCCTTATAAATTTGTGTTGCATTTTTTAAATGATAAAAAATTCAAACCATAACCAAAAAATCATTTTTTTCAATTTTATATCTTTTTCGTTTAATGATTTTTAATTTTCTTAACACATCATGTACATTTATACCCCATTTATCTGTGGTAAAAGACACTTGATTTTTTAAAATTCTAAATCAATTTTCAAATTTTTTTTAAAAAATTTAAATTTTAAAATTCCATATTTTATTGTATGAATGTTTTTTTAATATGGTTAATAGGTTTTTATCCTCTTAAAAAAAATTCCATCAAAATGATTTTGTTATATGAATCCTTTTAATAGTCTTTTGCAAAATTGACTCCTAAAACAGAATAGGTGTTTTAGGATATCATAAATCAAAACTTAAACCTAAAATTTCGTCAAATGGATTTTTGGTTTCAATTCCTTGACATTCATATGAATGAACAAACATGAATATGTCAAGAATCGACTATTACTACCTGCACGATAATGGGCAACTTTAGTCAACTAATAGAATTATAAGAAAAATACGTGCCAAATTGGTTAATGCAAATTGGGAAAATTGGGATGTTATTTTATTAACTACTTTATGGGCATATTAAACTACATATAAATTTACAACTTAATACACACCTTTTGAGTTGGATTATGGGATTCAACCCATTATGCCAATAAAGTCTATGGTATTCACCTATAGAATTTGAGATGTTCTTAAAGATGATATTCATAATGCAATTTGAATAACAATGGAGGATTTAATTCAATTGCATGAAGATTATTAGCAAGCTAAACAAAATATTAATCATATCTAATTATTATTCAAGGATCAATGAAATGATAAAGGGAAGACGAAAAGCTTTGAGGAAGGGGGGGCTAATGTTATTGATGACTAATGCCACAAAAATTAAAAGTGGAAAATTCTATTTAAAAGGAAAGGACTATTTGAAGTACGATTTGGGTGAAATCATAATAAAACAAACTAGGGGGCCAAAATAAAAGTCATTTTCTAAAGATTGCACATGCTATGTGTCATTTCTATTTTGGTTTATAACTTAAAATTTTCTATTTTGGATACCCCATTTAACATTACATTTTCAAAATCCATAATTTTTAAGGTCAAAAGCACTTTTGAATTGAATGTGTTCAAATGGGTTATAAAAACATTTTTCATTAGTTCTTGAATCATTTTTTCCTTCTAATCATAAATTTCAAAATCCTTTCCAATTTTCAAAAGGAATGATGCAGATTTGGTAGAAAAAAAGGACTTTTGGAAAAAAATTGGATTGTCCACTTTCAAGGTTTGAATGCTTTGAACATGCAAAATCATTTTAGATTTTGTATCAAGATTTGAGCATGTAAAATTTGCAATTAATGGAAAATATTCCAAAAACGTTTATGACAATCCAAACCATTATGCTTCCTTTGTATCTTTCAAACATACAAAAATGCAATTTTAAGGAGTGTCCACACACTTGGGTGGTTCCTTTGACTGTGATTTTACCCATTTAAAATGTAATTTTTTTAATAACAATATTGTGGAATTTTGTATTGTAAATAATGATGATAGATGAAAGCACACTATGGTGACCCCCTTTGGGGTGTCACATTATACTGCTTTCTAGGGGTGTGCATGTTTAAATGTATCCCACCTACTTTCAAAAGATTTTCACAATATTTTTGCACATTATGTTAAAATATAACATAGGCAAGAAATTAGAAAAGAAACTATTTCATTCCATTTTATAAGGTGGGAGATTGGAGTATGTTTGTGGATACAAATGTAATGTACCTATGTATTTAAAAATAGAAATATATTCATGGATCTTTCAATATAAATTTTTGTAATAATAATTATTGTAGGGCCCAAAAACCAAAATTGATACCCAAAATTAAATGTACCATGTTTTAAGAACAATTATACTTTTATATTAAACCCAAAAGTGCTCCAAAGGGGGTCATCGTAGCATGTTTTCACCCTAACATAGAAAGTGTTAATATCAACAAACTAAAAAAATGTTGTCATGATAACACACCAATAGTTATTATGACAACCAATATTAAATTAAACATAGAACCAAACTAAAAAATAAGAATGGAGATAATGCCAAACCAAAAAAATTGCCTTACAACAACTCCAAAGTGACTTTAAAATACCATTGGACTAATCCCAAACCAAGAGGACAATTAATAATGACATAGTATGGATCAAGAAGGAACAACCAAGATTTAATCTTATATGGCCAAAGAAACCTTAACAAATATAACATAAAATCAAGAAGATTCAATTACAATAAGAAAACCAAAACAAATTCAATATTTCTTTCAAAATATATGGAATTAAGAGGAATTAATGAAGACTTTCTAAGATGCTACCAAATAAAATAGCTATTGTAAAAAGAAATGGAAAAGGTAACATGTTGCTACCAACGTACATGTTCAACATGCATGCCCGTTATTAAGTTGTGTTTCTTTTGGCCTTTAGAGCATTTATTGAGTCTTAATGAATTAGATGAATTGACAATGGTACAACACAAATATTATTTGTGAAAAAGAAATTCTGAAATAAACAATAACTACATAGTGGAATATTAAAGCAAAGGGAGCGTATGAAAGAGAATCCAAAAGTTAGAAAATATCAACTATGAGCCAAGGGGTGCTAGATGATTTCTAGTCCAAATCAATTTTTGGAAAGTTTAGCAATAAAGTTGCTTTAGAAGAATATGCAAGGAGAAGCCATGTGTTGCAATTTGTAGTGTTAAACAATTGAAGAACAATAGTTGATGCAAAAGAAGGAACAAAAAAAAAAAAGTTGAATTGTACTAATGATGGTACAAGCTTGTCTTTTGGTCATTATTGGCTATTTATTTTTTGCAACCCATTTTTCCAAATAACGGTGACTAATGATGGTAAGTGCTAGCCCAACAAGGGTATTGTTGAGTCTTTTCACTCTGTGTTGTATGGCTATGATGTCATTTTGCAATTTCTGTGAAAACCAAGTAGCCCAATTGATTAATTCTTTTTTGATTACTTATATTGTTGTAACAAGAGCTCTTAAAGCATATTTATTACCTTGTTGAAATGTCGTGATTTCTATCAAGGCTTCCAACCTCATCACCTTCTTTTGACAATTTGTTTTAGCATTCAAATATCCTTAACAAGGAGTGTAATGATCCTATTTAATCCTAATGAAAAACTATTTCTTAAGTAGGTAGATAATAAATAGGTTTAGGTAGGTCATAAAGAGGCAAGTAAGTAGATAGGTAGGTGGTAGCCTAACCTAACCTACTTAGTTTAACATGCTATTTATAAATTTAGCCTACATAATTTAACTTTCTTATTTATGTTAATTTAGCTTAATTACTACCTTAATCCCTTAGGCATATACATTAGGTTACAAGTATAAAAAATTGAACCCCCCATTTAAACAATAATAAATTAAGGTGTTACCCAATGGATTACACTGGACTAAAAATTGACAAATCTTATCAAGTTTCTAACTTGACATGTTTATTTACATTGATAAGGATGAACCATCATGTAATACCTCCAATTCATATGATGCAAAACTCTTTTGCATTGTTTTCATTAATACATCTCCACCTTGAAACTAATTCCCTAAACAAGTCCTAGATCCATCATTGAACCAAATTAAAGTCCATTAGCGTAATTACAATTGGTGTCAAACCTTAGTTTTTCAATTTCAAAAGTTCATAGCTCTTGGGATTTTATGTTTTTTACATTACAAAATATTGCACCATGTAAATATTAAAGTTTGATATTTGAAAATGAATCCCTATTAACCAAACCCAACATATGTAATAAGATATAACACTTGCAATCATAGGTGCAAGTACGTAAATAGGAGCCATCGGGATTACTTTAAAAAAGGACTATGAGCCCTTTTTAGCCCTTTTTCACTTTTTCATATGAAAGACTTTTAATGAAATCTTTTGCAACTTGTTATTAAAAATACATATAATTGCCCCAATAGATCACATGTTTTGTGTTAATCATTGTTGAATAAATATGAATTTTTCAAAGTGTGTAAATTTTTCTAGATTCTACATTCTAAATTTATCATAATTTTAAATCATATCAAAATATGTTAATTAATTTAGGTTTTTTGTAATATCATAAACTACAACTTTATTTTGCATGTCATGCACATTACACTCCATTTACATGTGGTAAAGGACTCTTGAAATTTTAAATTTTAAAAATTTTAAATTCCATATCTTCTAAATTGGGAGTGTTTTTTGAACTTGGGTAGTAGGTTGCTATCATCTAAATTTTTTTACCACCAAAATTATGTTATTACAATAGTCCTTTACCTAGTCCTTTGTAAAATTAACCACATTTGATACAACACCGATTAAAATTCAAACGTTTTTTTTAAAAACCAAACCCAAATTTTAATTTAATGAATTTTTTATTTGAATTCCTCAACTTTCATATTAGATGTTTAACACAACTTGGAATGATTAGCATATAAAATGTCAGGATAAAAAAATATGTAAAAAAGTTCACAATTTTCACCACTATCCAACATGCTTTTTGGCTCCTATTTCTATTCTCACACCCTCACATCCACTTTAGAAAAATTACCCCCATGATGCCAAAATTGGTCCACCCTACCATGCCAACATCCAAAGTTAGATAATTAGTAAGTAGGTTGGTAAATAGGTAGACGAGGTAGGAGGTAAAAGGTAAATAAATAAGTATAGGTATGTAGGTAGGTAGGTAAGTGAACCTAGGTATAAAATATGTAAACCTAAATAAACCTAGGTAAGTAGGTAGGTGAACCTAAGTAACCTACCTAGCCTAAATAGTAACTAGGTAGGTAAATAGGTCTAGGCTACCTACAAACTTACCTACCTAATTACCAATGGTTTTTTAGTCAAATTGGACATCCTATGCTAATTAAAATAACCAAGCTAATTAATGACTACTTGGGTTAAATAAGTAGCTTAAGTTTATTTATCTTTTTATATACCTAGGCCTACTTACCTACCTATTACCTAACCTAGGTGTATTTACTTACCTTTTACCTCCTCCACCTACTTATCATCTTGCAACCTACCTAGACCAACCTACCTTCAACTTACTTACTAATTATTTAACTTTTTTACTTATCTACATAAATAGTGATGTGGAATAAGCATGCAAAAAAAAATTGACAAAAAATTGTCATCTTTTGGAAGTGTAGTCCATTGGTAAAGACTTGGTTTATTATTGCGAAGGGAACATGTTCAATTCATTCTACTACTTATAACCTATGTTTAAAGGACTAGGGTACATAGGTTAAGTAAGTTATGTTAGGCTAGGTTTACCACCTACCTACCTACATGGAATAAATAAATAAATATATATTACTAATTTTTTTAATGATTTAAATTTAGGTAGAAATATAATTAGTCAAATGGTTCACTATTTGTTAATCAAATAGTGTCCTATTTTGCTAGTAAAATAGACCACCCCAATGACAACAACAAATCCAAATTGATTTGTTTAGATTCATTGGTACAAAAATGGGGTGCAATTCAATAGCCAAAATCACTATGGGAGGTTAAAAGTGAAATATTTTCATCCCACTTGAGTTATTTCACCTTGCTTAAACTTTTGTCACTATAAGGTCATTATGTAATAATCATGCATCAAAACTGGTTAACATAATTCAATACTAATTGAAGATTTTTTTTTTAATAAATAAGTTTCTTCTCATGTTGTTAATTTAAATTAAATATTGTATCCTAACCTACACCTTAGGTTATTATACTCTAAGTGATTATACAGTATTCCAATTTATGTTATTTAGATTATTCAACTTTAGGCTAATTGACTATTTTTAATTATTTCACCTTAAGTTATTTTTGGCCATTTTATGTTATTATAAGGTGATCAACTTTAGAATATGCTGCCTCAAATTATTTTAGGTTATTCTACCCTAAATTATTTTTGAATATTTAAGGCAATTCGACCCTAAGGTATTTAAACCTAGAATAACTTAAAGTAGCTTACACATAGACTTTGGTAGCTTACATTAGCTTACATTAACCTAGCATTAACTAGGTTAGGAATAACTTGTAGTAGTTTACACTAACCTATGAATAGCTTAAAACTAGCATAAAAACCTAACCTATGATAGCTTACACTACCTAGCCTAAAATAACCATTAGTATTTTAAGCTATGTAGGTATGTAAGGTAGGGTAATAAGGAAACATAGATAGGAAAGATACATAAGGTAAACACCTAGGTGGGTTAAGAATGGAACATGCATAATAATATGTGATGACAAATCATTTCAATTATTTAAATAGTGGTCAATGGTTAAAGGACTTGTTCTGTTAGCATGGAAGTGAAGGAAGTTGAAAGGTTGAATCTTTTAAATAGTGGTCAATGATGTTCTTTTTGCAAAACATGAGATCTTAATTCATTCCATCCCCACCCATGAACCTGAAAAAAATTGATCATTTAAAGTGATTGGTTATTTAACTTTCTCACTTAGGGCAATCACAATGGTTGGCCAATACAAAGCCATTATGTCTTTTTATTTGGGTGTATTGTAGGGCATATTTCCTAGCCCAACAAAATTTTACACTTAGACCATATAGTCTCTTGGTGGCTTAAGCAATAACTTGCCAAACAATTAATATATTTTGAAAAAATTTAATTCGACAACTTAGGTTTGCTTTTGAAATTTTCAATAGGTACAAATTAAATATAATAAAACTATTTCCAATACCAAAAAGGCTTTTAGTTGTCTTCGTGGTTGGACTGTCCTCATGAACTTGTACTATATTGGAGAGGGGCCCAAGGTTTAAATCTGATTATAAATTTTGAATTATTCAGCATAATAAGCTTCTTTTCTTTTTTTTTTGAAAAATTCAAAAATAAATAAATAAAAATTTAATTTGTGCCAAACCCACCAAGATACTACTACAGTATTTGACTATAATACTTCATCCAAAATACATACTGGAGAGGCCACTTCACTTCATTGCTACCACTGGGCAAGGTCTACAGTGGTAAGGTCTAAAAGCATGAGAGGAAGCAAAGGAAAATCAAGCCAGACAAAAAAGCTTGTGTTTTTTCTTCTCATCACCATCCAAAATGGTTTTGTTTGGTGTAGGTAGTCTTAAACCCTAAACCCCCACCCACCCACTCACTCACTCACTCACTCTGACACATTGTGGTCTGGTTAGGAAACAAAAAGAGGTTGGGAGTGGGTGGGTGGGGGTTTAGGGTTTAGGGTTTAAGATGAGTATAACAGCAGACAGCCCATACTGGTGGTAATCTAACTAACCATGATTACCCAAAACCTTATTCAACACGCTACACAACCACATGTTCAAGGTTAGTAAACTCATCATTAGTAGCTTGTGAAATTGTTGGCAACAATTAAGCCATTTAAATCACCAGCCACCAATTCATTTATTCATTCATTCATTCATTCATTCATTTGAGTGTGTTTTCCATCCTCACAATTAACTTTACATGTTAGTGTGTATCATCAATTATGGATAGTAATTATTAGTAATTACTTTGCCCATTTTTGGAGGTGTCAATTTTGCAAAATTATAGCCAAAATGACAACAATCATCCGTCCATCTATACAAAGATTTAGTCAAAATTTTCTATTTTGAAAAAAAAACAAGGATATTAAAAAAAAATAGACAAAAGAAATTTAAAAATCCTTCTAAATTTTCTGCTGCTTGAAAATATGAAAAAAAAAAATTAAAAAAAATCACTTCATTTTAGCATTTATATAAATTTTATAACTTTTTTCTTTTTGGCAAAATTTTTCCAATTAGAACAATAAAATAAAATAAAATAAAAGGTGGTGTGCAGATGTGTGTGGCAAATTCTGTGTGAAGAGGTGGAAAGGAAAGGGGGAAAAAGGGGGTTTATGAGCTCCTTTTTCCCTTCTTCCCAAAATTGAAAAGAGTTGGAAAAAGCATGCACAACTTACAAGTAGATTGTACCTTTTACAACATAATTCAGTCATGGGAATATATAGCATCCTTCCTTCCTTCCTTCCTTCCATCATAGTACACTCTTGTCTGATCTGCTGCACCAGTTTGACTCACAAATTCACATCCCTTTTCATTCAATCAACCCCTACTAGGTAGGTTTTAGGGTTTAGGGTTTAAGAACTTACCATTGTTTTTCTTAGGGCTTTGTTTTTTCATTAAAAGCCAAAAGTGGTCATCATCTGTAGGAAGAAGTTGTTTAATGAAAGTGGTAATCATCCAAAGGAAGATTTAGCCAAATCTGGACTATCTGGCTATCAACCACATATGAACTGCAAAATATTTAATCATCCTTTTATTTTATTTTTTGCTACACATGAAAAATCAAAAGTAGAAAAATCTGGTGGTTTTTACTTTTTTTTCCTCCCCCTCACTTCTAGCAATTTAGGACCTCCAAAATCACTTCTATTTCCATTTTTATTTTTTTGAAATGAAAAATGAAAAAATGATGTGACTTTCTATGGAATGCCGGAACCCTAAGTAGCCAAAATTATAAAAGGACAATTGAAAATTTTTTACTTTCATATTTGGTTTATAACCAGATTTGGCTAAATCTCCTTGTGGATGATCACCACTTTGGCTAGATCACAAAAATTCTTTAAAAGAAACTCTGACACTCACCCACCCAGATGGAAAGTTGATTGAATCCAGGAAGTGGTAAAGTGTACAACTCTAGAGAAACTCTGGAGCTTTGCCATCAACACAACACATGCTGCAACATAAAGCTGCCTTGATTCATTGTGAGTACTCCTACCATCCTTTAAGTACACACTTCTAGCTCACTTTTACTTACCCCATGATTAGTTTGCACTTGCTTCCTTAATCTGGCACTTGGTGCAATGATATTAAAGTTATGTGTAAAGTAAGGAAAACACAGCACCAGAACCCTCTCTCTTTGGACATAAAGAGCATGAGTTTTTCTAAAAAAGAGTGAAAAGAAAGTACACTGGGCTGCTTAAAGGGAGCTCAAACTCAGATCACCCAGTAAGTACCATGGTAGATAGAAATCTTGAGTTTTTTTTTTTAGGTTGCTTCTACCCATTGTAAAATATCCCATCCTGAGACTAAATCAAGTTCTCCAAGTATAAATTTAACACTTCCTGAGTTCAATAGAGATAAGTGAAAAATGACACTCTTTTGAGCCCTTCTTTCATCTCAATCCACCTCATTCAACCTCTGAACACATACTGTTTGTTGTTTTGCAAAGTAATGAAATTTTACTAAATAGGAAGTGTATAAAATGCTGGAACTCAACATGAAATGCACGAGGTTCCAAAATGAATCATTTACTACTGTAATATACACACACACACACACACACACACACGCAGCAGCAGCAGCAACAACAATGATTGATTGAAGGACAATCAAGAAAAAAGAAAAGAAAAGCAAGAGGAAGATATCAATTTTGGTGGTAAACTGAGTTTCTGAGTCCTCGTTTTTAAGCCCAAGTGTACTTCTTAGAATTCTTTTCACTAAACCCAATTACATAGTACCTGGATTGTAATGGCACATGGTATGGCGGTCAGGAGGAGGAGTCAGTTACCTTGGGGGTTGGGTGCTTGGGGGAGTTTTGGGGACTTGGAGTTAACTATGGGTTATATAATTAGGGTTGTTAGAAAAGGAGCTAATGAGACACACTTGGGTGTGTGCTGCTGCTGCTGCTGGCCTTGACTATTGTTTGTATGTGATCCAATGCATGCATGGATGCTTTGCTTTGCTTTGCTTTGCTTTGTATTCAAGCCTTTCTTTTTTGGTATCCTGAGTCCTGACTACACTGCCAAATGCCCTTTTGGTAATAATAATGATAATAATAATAATACTTATTTAATTATTGTGATCAGCTTGTACTTCCCAACCAACCTTCTCCCACTTACACACTTCTTCTTCCTCTCTGTCCATCTTTTTCACAACCCACTTTTTTGACTCTGACACCATAACATCTCCCACTTTTTTGACTCTTGACTCCTACTCCTACTTCCAAAGTAAGTGACAAGCTCAAGCTCAAGCTTCAATTCAGCTTCCAAAGTAAGTGAGAAACCCAAGCTCAAGCTTCAATTCAGCTTCCAAAGTAAATGACAAACTCAAGCTCAAGCTTCAATTCAGCTTCCCAAGTAAGTGACAAACTCAAGCTCAAACTTCAATTCAGCTTCCAAAGTAAGTGAGAAACCCAAGCTCAAGCTTCAATTCAGCTTCCAAAGTAAGTGAGAAACCAAAGCTCAAGCTTAAATTCAAGTTCAAAGTTTAAACCACCAATGTTGTTGTTGGTCAGTTATTTTGATGAGAATCAAAAAAAAATTCACATTATCAATAAGGTTATCAATCTGGTTATGTATACCTTATACCTTATCAATTGAGTTTTTTTTTTTTTTTTGGGGATAATTCATCAATACTTTAATATCTTTATCATTTCGGCAACAAATTGTTGAATATTTATTTTAAGTTTAAATCTTAAGTTTGGCACCTGATTTTTTTAATTCTGAAATTTTTGGCAGGTAATGGTTACACAAAATAATAAACAGAGTTTCAGTAGTGTTATGGAATAGTTTAGTGTGTCTTGATTGTCTCAGTTTTAAGTCATTGTCAAGGAAAATCTGTGATTCAAAACTCGACAGTTAAACTTTTAAATTTATTAAAAGTTCAGCAAAAATAATAAATAATTTTTCCAAGGTTCGACAAAACAAAAAAATAATTTAATTTATGCCGAAATGGCAAATGTACTAAAAAAACTTACACAACCAGGTACATAAACTCATAATAACTATGCCAAACCTTAACTGACAATTATTGAAATTTCAAAATCTGATAATTTACATTTATCTAGGTAGGTTATCAGGTAGGGTATTGTTAAACCCTAAACCCATTTACTATAAATTGAGTACATTTTCCTGATTTAAATAATAATAATAATAAATAAAATAAAATAAAATAAAATCCTTGTGGGTATGTGGTTTTAGACCCAAATGAAGGGGGTATGGGTAAAGTTGCTCTAAAGAACTTGAAAATGTGTTAAGAGTTGTTTGTCACAGGTCCAGTTTTGGTTTCAGTTTGAGCAGTTTTGAGGTTTGGTTTGGTTCTTTGGTCAATTCCACCAAAAGAGTGCTAATTTGAGTTTGGGTCACAAGAAGAACTTGAGCCTAAACCTCGATCTAAACCAAAGAAGCTACCAACACCAGCCTGAAGTCTGAACCAATGTTGCTTGTTTCCCAACTCTCCATCAAGTTGCATTTTGTTGTGTAGTTTAAAAGAAACTAGTACCAATTAGATCAACTAGTACCAAAATTACATAAAGACAAAGTTGAAGTGCAGAGGTGGTGGTCTTCTTCTTCTTCTTCTTCTTTTTCCTCTTCTTAAACCTCCTTTTAAGAAATTGTTAAAGTCGACACTAACTTGGGTGGATGAGTTTCTTCAGAAGAAAGTTGAACTCAAATTGGAAATCATCATCAATCTCTGCAATTGGGTTGTTCCCAAGTTCCAGTTTATTTCAACATTGAAGTCCATTGCTCCTCATCATAAGAGCTGCCCTACTCTAACCGTCCGTGGGGTGTCTGATCCTGTTTTTGATAACCACCCAACATTGGCTCATTGAGGTTCATTGCTGCTCTCCTCCTCCTCCTCCTCTTCCTCCTCCTCCTCACCATCATCATCATCATCATCATGGTGATGGACAATATTACTATACTTAATTACTGTTCAAAACTCCTTCATGATCCCTACTTTCTGTTACTCTTAAATTTTTTAAAAAAAGACTTCAAACAAAAACTTCACATGCAAAAAATGCAAGAGGACTTTCTCTGGTGTGCAGAAAGAAATGGATTAGATGACATAATGGGAATGACATCATCATTTTTGGGATTGTATTGTCATCCACTTTTGGGGGTTTGGGGGAGGGGGGGGGAGGCTTTTTCTTCTCTCACATTAATTTGCAAGGTGTAAAACATTGCCATGATGATGAGATGAGAGAGAGAGGTATGGCATGATGGCAGGGACTTCTCTTTCTCTCTCTCTCTCTCTCTCTCTTTCAGTGTCAAGATTGTCAGAAATTATTTTGTCCCAACCAGCTCTGATCACTACCCTCAGAGTGTCAACTTGGTATATAGACTTACTAGTTTAATGTAAGGTGTGTGCCAGAGACAAAGCTTGTTTTGAAATCACTCACTAGGGTTTGACCCTGACCTCCTCCTCCTCCTCCAACCCATACATGATACTTAGAGCATGTCCACAGGCAGCTGTAAACTGATCTCAACACTCTACTTCAGTTGAAGTACAGCCTTTGAATAGTGTGAAATTTGGGTTCTAGCCCTATACATTATAAATATGTATTAGTTCTGAGTGCTTCTGAAATAATTGCTTCTGATT
>Ga0209208_10001706_pt1 | contig 31290 bp, 24 predicted proteins | sample S1TSphfallax_3_FD_187694 | JGI IMG/M metagenome (GOLD analysis project Ga0209208, IMG submission 187694) | Host-associated microbial communities from peat moss isolated from Minnesota, USA - S1T2_Fd - Sphagnum fallax MG (SPAdes) (version 2) | ecosystem: Host-associated > Plants > Peat moss >...
TGGTTTATGTTTGTTTCATGTTTTTATTTTTTCTATTCTTATTTTGTCTATCTTCATTTTTTTCTATTTTTATGTATTTATTTATTTATGTATTTATTTTCTTTTTTCTTTTTCAAAAAGATTTTATAATGAAAATAAATGCCCTACCCTGTTTCGAATTGGCGCTGCTAGAAGATAACGGCCAGGAAGATAACGGCCAGTAACTAAAAATGTTTGCCCGCCCTGCCCTTGCCTTGCCCTGTTTGTCAGACAGACAGACATTGTAGCTTTAATATATTAGATGTTAGATATTGGAGAAACATAGTTTTGAAACAACATGGAATAACACAAAAACTAATTGTTGTAAAAACATTTGGTCAAGGTAAAATTATTGTTGTCAATTATAATATTCACAAATTCATAATATAGATTAAATTACTGTAACATTATTGTAATACCTAAATATCATTCATATTTTCAAAAATATTGAAGAAACATATTAAGATTTTTTAATTAAAAAAAGCATTACCACAATTTAATGTGATTTTGTATATTTCATTATATGCATTACTGTTTGTGACCCCATAATGTATCATTTTGAAAACATTTCACTCAAAAAATCACATTGGATTCAATGTGATGGGATGATACACCCACTTGTTAATGTTTTAGTCAATTTTAATGAAATAATAAAAAATATAATACATTACAAAACATCAATATCAAAGGTTTACCCAAAAGTGTGATATTGGTGGCACCCATAATGAGAAATTTCCAATATCACCATTTCATAAAAGACAAGCACCTCAAAAACTTTTAATGTAAGTCAAAATCAACTACCACTTGCCCCAACTTTTTGTTTAATTAGCTTTAAAGCTAAAGGGCAAACTTTTGAACACTTGATCATAGACCTTCACCAACCACCTGGCAATATTCAATTTAATATGCACATGTATGTAACATTGTCTTGTTTACATTCCTTAAATGGGCTCATAATTTTATGCGATATCATTATTTAAGACATATGTAAAGTTAATTTCAAAAAGGGATAATTAAAAATGACAACACATGTTTTGATATCAAACATTAACCAAATCAATACACCAATACAATATCATAAATTGATTGAGGGAAAAATAAAATTGAGAACATTATTGAAATAAATGATGATTCAAATGATAAGAACAACAATAATAACATCATTCATTACTAGCATGAAGAGTTTCAATTAACAAAAGAAAATGAAAAGATACTTCTCGATCCAAAGGAAAAGCCTAGGAGCAACAATGCAAATATTATATATAAACAAATTATAATCAATAGGTTATGAACAACACACTTGTGCAACCATCTACAAAAATTCCCTTCAACATATTTTATCAATAACAATCATCGAATCTTAGTCAAAATACACACTTCCATATCTAATTTACATTATACAATATATGATTCAAATCAACCTATGATAAGAACATTACCAATGACATTATACATTATTTTAAAAAATGAATATTGAACAATTGTTGTATATATATGCAAACATCATGCAACAAATAGATAATTCATCATGTGGTCTTTTCTCAATAGCATATGCCATAGATTAAACATTTGGAATTGAACTAGAAAATTCCAAATATGTTTTATCACAAATGTGTTTACATTAACAAAACAACATAAAATATAGATTCATCTTTCCTTTCCCAAAATACTACCATTTTAACTTTAAATCATATTTTAAACTATGATATCATATAATTTATAATGTTTTAAAATATTATATCATATATTGATGCAATTACCAAGGGAAATAGGTGAAAACAACACCTTCTACACATTTTATTCCATTCATACAACCCATAACATGTTTTTTATTTCATTGAGATTAAGCTAGTTTCCAATAAAAACTTATCCCTTAAATATTTAATTCAAAGGATGTAATCCTCACTTACTTAGCTGATTTAATGTTTATCCACCCTAATTGCTTCCAAGATTTCAATGAATTAAACATAGGGGTGGTTGATTAAATCTCCCCTTGGATGAAAATTGGGCGGTATTTTGTACAACTTGAATTCTATATATATATTTGAAAATAACAAAGTTTTCAAATATAAACACTTATTTCTTTTTTGTCATTTCATCATTATTCATAATGCATAACATCACAAAGCCAAGTGATTAAATGGAATTTAATTTTTTTTACATTTAAAATTAAAACATCTAACACATAGGTGTATTTTTGTAACTAAAGACATTACACTTTTTAAAAACTAAATGTAAATTGTGAAATGATGTAAATGATTTACATTTTGGAATTATAAACATCACAAATTTTTATCACGTCATGGGATCAAAAATTAAAATTAATTCCATTATTTTTTTAAAAATTGAAATATATATTTCAATTTATCGCCCAAATCAAAACTACAAAATTATGTTTGAATCTATAACCCAAAACATAAATTTAAAAAAATTAAACTAAAATTTTGGAGTAAGAAATTAGATTTTTATTTAAATTTTTAATTATGAAATAATATAATATAATTAAATAATTATATGATAATGCACTATATTTGAAATATACATCTTCATATTTTTGCAATGACATAATATATCACAAATTGAAGTTGTGATTTAATGGTCAAGGACATAGTTTGTGGTTATGGAAATAAAGGTTCAATTCTTTTTTTAAACATTTTGTTCTTGTCTTACATGAGATGTGGGAATTGAAATTCAATCATCATCTTGATGGTCAAATTTTTTTTCAAAAAATACTGCAATTCAAATTCAATCATGTTATGTATAAGGTTGGACCTAGTTTCCCATGTTGCATGCTTACACAAAAAAATTTAAATCCCAGAAGATTTTTTTTATAAATTTATTTTAAAAAAATTCACCATTGAAGTGTCACAACTAAATTTCAATTCATATTGATGTTCTAATTTTTTTAATTAAAATTTTAAAAAAAATTATGTGACCAAAACATGGCTACTTTAAGCATAATTTTTGATTTATTATACCTTGGTTGTAATTCCCCCAAAAAATGAATTTGAAAAAAAATTCACCATTGAAATGTCATGATTAAATTTTAATCATCATTTCAATGGTGAAGTTTTTTTTCAATATATATATATATAATTTATTTTTATTTTTATTTTTTTGGTGACCAAAACTTGGTCACTTTATCAATAAGGTTATAAACCTTATCCAACCCAATTGTAGTCCTACAATATCCAAATCTTGATATTGAGAAAAAAGTCTTGAACGTCGATATATGACAATTAAATTCCAATGATCATGTCAATAATCCATATTTGTTTTTATAAATTATTCTTAAAATTGATTATGATGAAAATTTGATCCCCATATGGACAAGAGCAAACTTGGTCCATCTTGGTTGCAATCCTACTCCATGGAAAACCTTCTTTTAGGTTGCGACCAAATTTTGGCCACAACCTACATATTGGCGTTCCATGGACTTGGGGCCCCAAGGGTGTTGCATGGTCCATCAAACACCCTTCGTCCATGTTGTGATCAAATTTCAATAGTAACTTGGATAATGGATTTTACAACTTGAACAAAAGTTTTCAAAAATCATTCTCCAAGTCAATATTACAAAAACATGTTATTTTGACTAAATAATACAATAAAAAATTACCACATTTGGACATGTGTAAAAAAACCATCCCATCAATTTGGACAAGTCATTTTGACCATGTCTTGTGTGACTAGGGGTGGTTTTTTTTATTGGCAAACTATTGGATTATTTGATTAGTCATTTTGACTACTAGATAGGACTACTAGATAGTGGACCATTTGCCTAATCGAATTTCTAACCATTTTTTAAATTATTATTACCATTTTTTTTTAATTTTTTGCTATAAGTATGTCTAGGTGAGCAGGTAGGTAGGTGGTAGCTTAGTCTAACCTACTTAACTTAACATACCTAACTTAGTTTAATATATTTAACCTTCCTAATGTAACCTAACTTAACTTAACCTATTTACCCTAACCCTTTATGCATGTATATAGGTTATAAATATTATGAATTGAACCCAAAGCCTCCACAATGATAAACCAAGTCCTTACCAATGGAGTACACCATCAAAGGTGTTCAACTTTTGTTAATTTTTTTATTTCACATGTTTATTTCGCATCATTAAACATAGTGACTAAATTTAAGTGATAATTAATGGTTAAATATAATGGGTAAATTAAATGGTTAAATTTAGTGGCTAAAATTAATGTTTAAACCTTGACTAAACCTAATGATTAATCTAATGGTTAAACATAATGGTTAACTTTAATTTATAAACCTAATGGCTAAATTTTGGCTAAACCCAATGATTAAATTTAATGGCTAAAACATAATGGCCAAATCTTGGTTAAATATAATGGCTAAACATAATGGTCATTTTGATTAAAGATCATTGGCCATCTTGATTAAATGTTCAATTTGACTAAAGTTGTCCAATTTGACTATATGCATCTAATCAAATTAATCATTATAGTCCATTGATTAATCAAGTAATAAATGTGTCATTCAAGCCCATGACCTTTAGTCAAAATGTATGTGTCCATTAATCAACTTAAACTTCTTAAATAACCATGATTTGTAGAAGTGAAATTGTGACAAAATTTTGGTCACAATTTGTGCAATGGTGTTCCATGATCAAAATGGCCACAAATTCCACCCCTTCTCCTTCCCATGACTCCTAACTCCTAACTCACACCTTCCTAATTCCCACCCTAATGCCCTCCATTCACCCAACTCCCACCCCACATTTTGACTTCTTGGGAATTTTAATTTTAATTTTAATTTCTTGAAATAGATGGAAAATTCATCATAAAAAAAAAGAAAAAAACATGGGAATGAGGGTATCCATTGACACCTGATTGAGAACACAATCATCAATCAACAATGTTGATGAATTTAAGTAATTGGAAGTTCTACCTAACCTTATATTGATATTTGGAACAAAACTTGTAAAATATGAGCACCATAAGCTATGAAAATGTTCTAAGCATACCTTCTTAGTAGCAAGCACCATGGAAACATGTTGGAAAGTCTTTGCCCATTCCACTTTACTATAAGCAACAATTCCATCAATAATTGTTCGTGCAAATGCATAGTCAAGATAGACATTGACATTGAAGATCTTTTCATTGCATTCAATCCATAAACCAAATAATAACTCTTTTCAAAAGGGACCATATAGTAAAGAAAACTCTATAAGCCATGGGATTTTTTTTGTAGAAAAAATATTGATAAATGTCTAACCTCTTCATGAATCCATAGGCTTGTGACAAATTTTGAACCAATAGATAATGGAGGCTACTTCGGCCCAAGCCACCTTTGCTCTTGGGCAATCATAAAACATGTGTGTCAAGGTTTCTAGGTCACACATGGGATAAATCACCTCAACTTCTTTACAAGTTTTTGTTTTCCACATGTTTGCAACAATGAATCATACATCTTTCTTGTCCCAATCCCTTATCTATATCGCTTTCCATGTAATCTTGTATGTTGAGGGCCACATTGGGCCAATTCTTTAGAATTTCCCATAGCAATATATGAAGCCTTGATGTTGAGTAATTTTTACACTTTCTTAATGGTGTAGTCTAGCAATAGTGATCCATTGAAGTCCAACACCATTGACATGTAAGGATGTTATTTAATGATCTAAATGAAAGGTTTCAAAACATGCATGAAATCGATAAAAAAGTTCATTACATTTTTTATGGCATCTACATGTATGGGCATGTTGGGACGTGATGCCTTGCTCATGAACTTCCACACATTACAAATTTGACACCAAACCATTGAGCTACGAGCATATACTAATGACCTTGGATGGACATCCATTGAATGTTTAGAATCCACTACTTGCGCTTGGATCGGCATGTTTTGCTCATGCAATGTTTCAACAAAAGTTTCAGATTTGATTCACCTAACTCAAAAGCCAGAAAGATCCATTTGCAAAATAGAATATTCATGCCATTTTTAAGGTTTGAAAGACTTAGACCTCCAATGTTTTATTTCACATAATAATTTGCCCAACTAACCTTTGGATCTTATGGTCTGCTTATGTCCACTTTTTATGTAGTTCTAGAAAATGACCTTACATTGGTGGACTATTTTAATTGGATCGACCCATAATGTGAAAAAATACCACAATGTAAAGGCTAATTTACCAAATTTACAATAATGGTTCATCTTATGGGTGGAAGATGGATTAAACCACAATGTTTTGGTTTCCTTTTGGTCTTATTAATGAAGAAGGTATCCATGTCCAAAACCCTTAGGTTTATCTTGAAAGTTGTACCCAATAATTTTGGGAACTCCCCTTTTGTTGCCCATTTCCACTTGTATTTCTACAACTAGCTTGATTCAAAATGCAAGACCCCATGCCAATATGCTATTATTTTTTTCCCAATTTAACTCCAAACCTATAATCTAAAAGAAATAGTTGAAGAATGCCATTACTTTATCTCCATTTCCTTCCTCCCCTACAAGTGTCAATGAGGTGTTATCTATGTATTGGGAAAGAAGTTGTTCCTTTTCCACTTTTGGCATCAAGAATCCTCAAATCTTTTCCTTGAAAATGACTTGTTTATTCATGACATTAAAAAGCTCACCTATAATTAAAGAAAGGTAAGGAAAAACCTCCTTTATTTTACCCTTTTCCCAAGAACTTTCTTTTTAGCCATTGCATCACTACAAATTTCTTCCTTAATAATTGGTGCCACAAGAGTTTCATTCATGGCATTTGTGAATTTCATTAGCATGAAGGTTAAAAAACTCTTTTCTTACTTTCATTGTTTTTACATGTTCCACTTATGCACATTGAAGCTCATAGAAAAAGGCACAACAAGTTTCTTTTAACTCCTTGAGTGTACCAACAATGTTTCCATCATTTGGTGATGGTTATGTGCGTTCTTATTTCCCCCATTACCTTAAAATATTTTTTTGAACACCAATTCCCTTTGTCCATTAATTTGGTTCATAGTTGAATCAAAATACCTTCTACCTTTATGTTTTTCAAAACCTTCATTTTTTCCATGAGGCTTCATACCACCTCTTGTAAATGTTTATTGGGTAGAATGGAGTTTTTGTTTGGTCATCACTTTTATCTTCGTCGATTTTATTGCCTTACCGTTACAAATCTCCTTATAAAATTTGATTACCTTGCACATTTTTGCCAATAAGGACTCATTCAACCAACATATGGTTAATCACCATATTTATTACATAGATCACATAGATTTCTATTTGGATCTATGTAAATTGTGGAATTTGGCAACCTACTTACCATTAAAGAAAAAAGGTTGTTGAATAAAAAAGGAATAAGAAAAAAATGAAAACATGTGAGAATAAGACTTGTTTATTGTCTACTTATCATCCTATAGCAATTACCATCCTATAACAGTTATTGTCCTACAATAGTTATCGTTTTGCAATAGTTATCATCATGTAACATACTTGGAAAAAAACCCACAAACCTTTGATAGCTATTGCCTATCGTCTACAACACCTGCAAACCCTTTGTAGTTGTTGTTTATCGTTTGTAATGTCTATGTACCCTTTTTGGTTATTGCCTACCATTTGTAGCAATGCTATTTTCCTTGTAAACCTCATATTTCATGTTTACCTTTTTGTTGTTGCCTTCCAATGGTAACTATAAGAGAGAGAATATCCTATTGCTTTTGTAGACGAAACAAAAAACTACTACATAAAACATAACAAAACATTATGTAATTTTAATGTGTACTACCTTCCCCCATTATCTAATATTCTCCAAGTAGAACAAAATAAAAATAAAATGACAGACTTTCAACCATTTTCCATTGCAAGAATCAAAGTATAAGATATTTCCATACTTTTTATTTATATTTCCAATGTCACATACATAACTTCCCCCCAAGAGAACTATCCTAGCCAAATCCAATATAACATAATACAAAAGAATGATTCACAATCCTCCTCCTCAAAAGATAAATAAGGAACCCAAGAAGGATATTCACCACACAAGGGTTGATGCCTTATTTTCTTAGATTTTTTTATCCTTCTAGATCTCCTTATCTTTCTAAATTTCATTATCTTAATCCCTTCCACACATCCTAGTTAAGGGAAATGTATCCATCCCTTATCCATTTAAACTAATTAACTTAAGATGGTTTCACCTTTAATAAATAGGAGATGGTAAATATGATATTTACAATTAGTATTACATAGTTATTAAGATGCCTTTTAAGGTAAACTAAACTAGGATATTATTTTTATTAAAATTCATCATAAATTTAACTTTTGATTATTTTGCCCCATGAAGGTAGTTCATTGTATTGGCGGTGTTACCATTTTCTAACACCCATGGTGTTTAACCAACATAGGACATTTTTCTATGGTTAACAATGTTTTAAATTTCATGATGCATTTTCTTTTCACTTGTCACCACATTACTTTGGTGTGACTATTAAGGGCAAGTGTGAGGCTATGGTTCATGGTATTCAAGTTGTTTTAGATTTTCATCCTGATTGGGTGGTGCTTTAGTTGGACATTAGGAATGCCTTAAATTCCATTTCATGTAATGCCATTTTCCAAAAGCTTTGGGCGGTAAAAGGCCAATTATCGCAACTTTTCCCTTTTGTTCATGCTTTTTATGTTTAAGATTCTCTTTTGTTTTTTTAATCATAATTCTCCTTCAAGAGATTTTTCTGTCCTCCATTCATTTATTAGTGTGCAATAAACAATGTACTTTTAAAACCCCTTTTCACTTTTGCCCATTTTTGTGTTTTGTGTTGTTCTTGCATTTTTTTCTCTTGTATTTTCCCCTCCTTTGTTGATGACACCCACATCCTCGACCCTACTTCTATTGTTTATTTTATTTTTGATCATTTTTTTCCCAAATTAACGTTTTTGGGGCTTATCATTCCTTTTCATAAGCGTTCAGTTTGGTCCCTTTTAGGCCTCCCTCCTAGGCTTTCATCTCCTAGTTTTTGTTGCCCTCTTGATGGCCTAAGGGTTTTAGGCATACCTTCGTTTTGCTTCTTTCTCCTCTTCCTTTTTTGTAAGCCACTTTAAACGAAGATGTTCACCATGTAAAAACATTTTTGAGGTTGGGGGATGTTCATGTTGCTTTTGGTCTTATTTTTCAATGTATTTGCTACACATTTTTTCCCCTTTCGGGCTTTTAGCATCAACTAGCGTCTTTTGATTCGATCCTTGTGGGGGTTTTTGGGAGGCTTTTAGGTTGTGGTGTTTTAGAATGCCCCTAGGCTCCCCTATTGCATCATAAGTTTTCTTTCCCCATTTCTTCTGGGGGGTTGGCTTCATCTCCTTTGAGGTTATTGTGTTGACAACCTATTTCAGGAGTTGGGTTCTTATTGCCTTTATCATTGCCTTGAGATTCTTGGTAGATTTTCTTCCGTTTTTGTTGGAGGTGATAAGTGTGAGCAATTCAGGTTCACTCGCATTCCAAGCCCACTTGAAATTAATGTGGGAACTTTCTTTTTATAGTGGCAACATCATGCATACCTTCTTTGAGCAACTTGCAAAGAGGGGTGTAGAGAAAGGCGTAGATTGGCTTTAGAAGAACATTTTAGAAAGATTAAACATGACCATTCCTTTTTCAACATCCTTTTTGACTTGCTTATGGATTTACATCATGCACATTTGAGGTCTTATATAAGGTTGATAATGGGTGCCTAGTTGTTTGCCCGCCCAATCATCCTTTTTTTTTGTTAGGCTTTAAACATTTTTTCCTTCGTGATGTGCACCAGGTTGGGCCTCCCCCATCCATGGGCCTTGGTTTGTCACATTGCATTTGTGGCCAACCTTTAGAGCCATGGGGATTCACCTCTTTCATTGTGCTCATGGTGGGGAAAGGATGATGTCCCATAATGCCATGTGAGATGCCTTTGCATCCATCATGAAAGATGTAGTTGAATAAACCCATGGTTTTTCGTCACCTACCCTTTAATCCTCATGTTGGTGGGTTGATCACATTTTGCTTTTGGCTGATGGCATTTGCATGTTGGCCTTGGTAACCAATTTTGTAGGAAATAGTTCTCATATATAGGTAGATAATTAGGAAATAGGTAATTTCTAGGTAAGTAGATGGTTTATACATAGGTAATGGTTGTTTTGCCTATTTACCTACTCACAACCTGCTTGTGGGTTGTTAGTAGGTAGGTAGAAAAAATAGCAACTGAGCTCCCATATAACCTAACTATTTCATGCCATCACCACCACTTCCCTCCTTGTTTGATCCTCCACTCCTTCAAACCCTAAGCTTAAATCATTAAACATTCTCTTTTTCGAATCTCTTATTTTCTCTTTTTCTTAATTCTTTTGTGTATGTTGTCTACATCATCATTAAGGACCAACAACCACATGCAATTGCAACATCAATAGGATGGTAGTAGTAGTAGAAAGGTGGCAACTACTTTTGTTGTGCTCCTCTTAGCTGCCACATGCATCTCCAAAAATTGCTCCTCCTCATTAGCTTCTTCTTCTTTCTAAGATACAAGAGCCATCTTTTCTTCTTTTTTCCTTCAAGGCTAAGGTTGTTTTCTTCACTACTATTCCATCCTATTCTCTTTCCCTCTTTATTGTGACGTGCTTGATCTTTTGTTGCATCATTTCTATTTCATCCTCACACATTCAAGTGACCCCAAGCTAATTGTCTTATGCCCTAAGCCAATTGTTTTAGGTCCTAAGATAGTATTCTAAACCAAAAGGCCCATGAGCACCCTAATCCAAAAACATTAAGCCAAGCATATTAAGCAAGAGGCCCAAAGTCCCATGAGCACCTTAAGTCAAGCATACTAAGCAAGAGGCCGAAAGTCCCATGAGCACACTAAGCCAAATGTCTTGTAAAAACATGAAGCCAAATGTCATTAGGCCTACTTTGAAGTCACCCTAACCCACCAAGCCCCAAAACATGGGTTCAAAATAAATGAGTTTTGCCCTAGTGTTAGACACTGAGCCACAAGCCAAATCATGTTTAGGCCTGGGTATTTTGGCCTAGCATTAAAATGTTCTTAAATTCTTTGACATAGGGTTAAAATATTGTTGAGCATTTTCGCTTAGGGTTGACTTTTTTTTGGCATCTTGGCCTCAGGTTGGCCACTTTGGCCTAGTCCTAAGGTTAAAACCAGCATAGCTCTTTTTGTGTTGCCTAAGTGTTCGCTTGTTGTCTTATTGTACCTCTCTGATTTTTCATCCTTGGTTTAGACTTTCCTTGACATTTGAATTACCGTGCATCACAAAGGTTTTCATGTGTCATCCACTTTCCACTTTCACAATCTGCATTTTTCGTCCACTCTATTTCCTGCATCTCAACTTTGTCAGATCCTATTGTTCATGGCCTCCATTTCATCCATTGCCTTTCCTCAACTTTCATTTCATCCATGAATTTCAACATGAACTGGAAGCAACATTGTCTTACCAGAAAACTACCATGAAATCAATCCTCAAAGTTCTTTTGCATAAGCAACCTCTCAACTTGCTGATTTCATGCTTCTCTGACATGACACAATTACGACATCCTTTCAAATGTTCCATGAAACTGCAGATAAACTCCAAGTTGCCAAAGAAATGAACAAAACCATTTTCCAGCAAGTATTCATTATCAGGTGGGTTGAATAGAATCAATCTGCTTTTGCAATTTCTCCTAATGTGGCTGGGCTTGCTGTGTTTTCCTGCATGAATCTGCATTCCATGGAATTTCATCAAAGCATCAGCCACTCTGAAATCCAAATGAAAAGATTTAGCTTTCTCAAATCCTCAGAGCACAAACTATGCTGCTTACAACAGCAGTCTCCACAACAGCTGATGGTTGAGGTTGGGGCCACCAACCAAGAACAAATGATATGATCTATCATACCTTGACAAATCAAAGCACTTTACAAAAGAGAATATGAACCATGTTCAAGACACTTGGCAAACTGACCTGGCAAGTTTCTCCTTTGATGATTGAAGGATGTGAAGAGCTGTCACCAGGAACAAGATGAAACCTGCCAACCCAAGATGGATTGAATACACCTATGAGCATAATGTATGATCCACCACAAACACATGGAGGTAGCCAGATGTGTGTAGCTTTAGTTTAAGTAAAACAAAGACCAAAACGACAACTGGAGTGTGTGCTACTTCACAAGAGTCACAATATCTAGGTGCACATCTATAATCTTGGGAGTAGCAAACTGCCATCAGTCTTCCTTGACATCATCAGATGCCGGCAGTGTGAATGAATGTGTAACAAGGTCGAAATTGGACATATAGAGATACAAAACCCTCTGCCCTGAGTTGTCCACATTACAGAAGTACCAGAAAACTCAGCTATCATGCTGCAGAACCTAAATAGGCATAGCTAATCTGAAAACTCTCATGCATATAACAAGATCTATGCTATTGCAACAACAGAATCATGAGAAGTTGCAAGTTTTCCATGGTGATACAAAGTTTAAAGTGTGCAGAACAGTCCAACGGATGTTTATCCACTTACCAGACCCGAAGAGAACAAAGAGGCCCCCTGCCACATCGATTTCTGACTTTTCCACCCTGCATAAGTGAAATAACGTGCACTATGTCACTGCTGGAGTTATGGAGGCTGTGAAAAGCACAAGCAACTGCACATATTTGTACATGTAGCACAAGCACATGTCCCACTACTCAAATGGACAAAAAATTTCAGTTCTTCAAGCACTCCAAACTTTGATCCAACACACAGGCCTATTGCAAGGGTTATTCATAGAATAAATCATGACACCTACATGCCCAAAAACAGCTCCAGATGTTCACTTAAATATGGATTTAGGTGTGATCTTCTATGCAACTAAGTTCTGCATCCTCTAGATTTCTAATCCCATCACTCATGGATGACATCCCATTGGAACAGAGGAGGACTCTCCACAGTCACATCAACCAGAAATGGAGAAAACTTGACATGGTGATGCTCACCAATTGAGTTTATACTACTGTTAACCTTTTAACCTAACATATCCCTGTTTCAATAATTGTGGGGAAGTTTTGACCCTGGGAGTAGTTGGAACAACATAAGACTCTGATGCATCTTGTGGTTACAAATTTCCTCTGCTCAGTCAACCAAGGTAAGCATCTTGTCCAAAGCTCAATTTCCATCCTCAGTTTAGGAGCCCACTAGGGAGAGGCAGTAGAATACCAGGTGTAACGCACGAGCACATACTTGGGCCAATCATTCCTATCGAGGAACTTCCTCTGTATGTCCTCATGTTCATTCAGGTCTACACAATACCCAACAGCATATCAAACTTCAAGAGCAACTGCATTCAGTTTGCCACTACTACAAGACCAATAAATCCATATGGCTCACAGCTTGCTCTTATACCATCCAATGATAGACTCAAACTAGATGCAAGCATGAATAGCAACAGTCCAGGAACAGCTCACATTGCTTTGGCATGTCCTTCACCTCTGCCCTGACCCCCTTAAAGTCACCCCCTGATGAGTATCTCTGCAGTCCAATGACCATGTTATACTCTATTTGACAGGCTTCAATCCCTTGCCATTTCAATTGAGGCCAAAAACAGCATAAATAATTCATCTGAACACTCCAATTGCCCTGTGATCCATAGAAAATTTCCCTCACTGATGCAAAACAGCAAAAGAAAGCTTTACAAGTTCAACTGAAAGTGTCACCCAAGATGTGAGAGAAATTATCATAAAGCTGATGAAAGGCCAATCAGAAGAACACTGTCCTGATTAGCAGCAAAACCTAAAAGGCAACTCATCCATTCCTATTGTCTCTGAACAAGCAAACATCTCACCAAAGTGACATCGATTATGGGGACTTCCTTGTTCTGGCGACCAATTATTGAGAGCCATGGAGTTTGATATTTCTCTGCTCCCAGTTGAAACGATCTGCAAGCATTTCAGAAGCATGCTAGGGTTTTAGGCTCAACCTTGGTTATTGCAAAAGTGGCCTGCATTAACTGCAGGGACAAAATTATGAATGCATTGCCAAGTGAGCCTCCCTCCAAAGAGTCTCCTTCCCAGGGTGAAACTGGACTTTGGGCCTCCTTTAAGTCCCAACTCAAGTCACAGACTCAATACAGATTTTCTTTCCCATAACTTTGAGCAGCCTAATGTATCTTGTTAATATCCTCATCCGTGTCCTTCTGACCTTACTTCACACATCTCCATCGCAAGTAGGGAAGTATCATAGTTACTGAAAAAGGTTAGGTATGCCTGTTTTGGGGCTACCGTATGATCCTGTTCACAACCTCAATTAAGCTTTGCATCAACCACTATAGCTTGATTATTCCAGAAATCATTCTGCACTTAAGAAATGCATTTTGCCAACAGACATCCAATAACAGTGAGTAAAAATTATCTGTCCTGTAAAACATCCACCCACTGTAGAGTTTTCTCCAGTCCTGAAATAGGGTATTGCAGTACTGTATCCACAAGCTCAGGAATACAGATATACACAGAGAAATACAATACTTGCCTTATCAAAAGAGAGGGGTGAAGACACCAGTACAAATAACTCACATTTTGTAGGCATCATCATCTGAGAAGCCTGAAGGCTTGGGGATAGGCATGACAACCTGTGCCAATAGTAGAACAACCAAGTCAATGCTAACCTGCAATCTAAACTTGTCTGTATTCCCAGAAAAAAAAATACCAATATGAGACATCATTTTCTATTGTACAGATAAGGCCACTACTAGTTACTGCAAATAAAACAGAACGTGTATAAGGTTGACATGATTGAAAGGAAGGACAAGACAGTCATACATTATGTTTACTGATGCAGAACTAATCACAGTGTGTCAACTCTGCTCACATCCTCCAACAGCACACATTGCCATGAATATCAATAATTCAAAAGGGGTCTGTATTCTTTGCAATTCCCTGAAACAAGAGAAGAAGGTACCTCAGTATCAACCCCAAAGTGTGGACTATGCCGGCCCAGCTGATGAAGCCAAGATGTCCGTTGCTGTTCCATAATGTGAGAGAAAGACAAATACAAGAAAACCACACATCAGTTTGTCCATAAAATTTGTCATAGTCAACTGCATTACAGTAGTTCTAAGGTTAGGTCTCGTTAGTCTAAAGAACATTCTTCCATTCGAGAAAAGCATTCACCATTTTTGTAATAGATCTGCTTGTACTTCCCACCAAAATATTAAGGACGACCAGCATTGACAAATTCACCATCTCTGGTGCAACCTCACCATTCTTAGCCGTGATTATAACGGTACAAAACTTCGGCAATACAACTCGCTCAAACGCTGCCAGCACTAAGTGCAGTCATAAAATCTTTCTTTCCAGCAAACTTCCCTCAACTATAGGCGGGACTAAATTGCATGCTTTTTGTGGCAAACCAAAGCCATGTATCCTCTTCTTCGAAATTTTTAGGGTTTCCCTCCGCAGCGGCAACTTGTTGCACGGCATAATCACAGAACTAAGAAGCAAGCGAATCTTTATGGTTCTTGTCTCGTATTTTCTTTCCCTCCCACTAGCAGGACTTAACGCCTTCGTTCGCCTATCGACGATTTTGAGCAGAAGAAGCAAAATAAACTTGACAAGATCCGTCTGCACCGCACTACTCAGAAAAGACAAGGAACAGGCAGAAAACATACACCATGGAACTGTCCCATTCTTGCCAACGGAACCGAGTCGCCAATCTGGTACGCAGACCCCAGCACCGGGAGCAGCAAGAGAGACAGGAGAATGACAGGGAGCATGCTTCCGGACCTCATAGTGGAAAAAGTTAATCTATTACTTCCAGACGCTCCGCATTTCAAACCACAGCTGCACTTTACTCCGAATTTCTCCACATCCCACGTTTGGCAACAAGCAGCATGCTCGTCGACAACTCTGCAAATGTGCACGTAGGTGTACACACCTTGAGGCAACCCCAAAAAACAATTTCCAAACCCTCACAACTTCAGATTGAAAAGCAGCAATTGGATCTGACTCATGACATACTCTACAAAGAATCGCATCAATTTCTGTTTCTCAAATCCCCGCTCGGATCGAAGTCGAGAAATCTCAGAACGACAAATTAGGGTCTCAGAAAAACACTGTGCATTCCGGCACTAGCTTACACTCCCCCGGGGCATCGAACTGGCAGGACGTCAAAGTGGCGTTCTGCGCGGCCAGGCACAGAGCGAGCGGTGGCCGCGCAGAACGAGCGTGGTTCTGCGTGTTCGGATGAATGTCATGTTCTGCAGCAGAACAAGAAAATCCATTTTTGGTTCCACTGTTGCCCTAAATGACGTGGAAGAGGATTTTTGCAAATTTGGAGGGCATGGTGTGAAAAGGGAAGTACATGTGGATTCTGAGTGACTGGAGGAACAGTAGGACTAAACGTATGAAAAGGGTGTGGATTAGGGTTGAGAGAATCTGTTGTCTTCTTTATGCAAAAATTGGCATGATGTGTTTGTTGCTAATGATTGTCATTTATGTGGAAAAGCAAAGTTGCATTCATGGAAAGAAGTTGTGAAGAGACTGCTTTTGTGTGAGATGTTAAATACCCTCTAACTAGTTTTGTACAACCTTCTTCTAGGGTGCATGTCCCACCACTTGAGCTTTGCATGGCTATGTGAAACCCCTTTGTAACATGGTTGGTAAAACATGGGAAAACATTGTTAAAAGTCTTTCTTAATGGGAGATGTTAAATACCCTCCATCAAGGTTTGTTGAGTACTTTCCATACCTTCCACCAAGTTTTGTCAAGTGTTTTCCTTGATTATCATGTCGCACCATTGAAGCTTCCACATCGCCCAAGTAGGCCTTTCCGAAACATTACAAAACATCTTTGAGAAACTTTCCTCCCTTCATGTGGCCCAAGTAGGCCTTTCTCAAATGTTGTTTGCAAAACACTTTTGAAAAACCTTCCTCCTTTCATGTGACCCAAATAAGCCTTTCTCAAATGTTGTTTCCAAAGCATTTTTGAGAAACCTTTCTCCCTTCACGTGGCCCAAGTAAGCCTTTCTCAAATGTTGTTTACAAAACACTTTTGAAAAACTTTCCTCCCTCGTGTGGCCTAAGTAGGCCTTTCTCAAATGTTGTCTACAAAACATTTTTGAAGAATTGTTCTCCCTTTTATCATCATGCTTTGTAAAGCAACTTGATGTTCTACACAAGCTTGAGACTCAAGTCTTAAAAATTAAGCAGACATGTTTACCATTGTTGTGACATCATTGTGATAAGCTTCTGTGTTGTAATGTATGTACTATGAATAATATGTTTTTTTTAGGACACATGAAAAATTTGAATTTTGAAAGTTTCATCATTTTTAACAATTATGCATAATTACAATGTAAGATTCCTTTCAACACCTAACATTTGGTTTGTTAAAGTTTAACCTTTTAAGAATTATGTTATGATTATAGTGCAGGGTGTAGCATTATGAATGGGGACATACTAGTCCCAATAGTGAAGTGGCATATTTCCATCCATCAAATGGGGATGAAGCAAAGTTTGCATTCACAATTTTTCTAACTCTTTCCAAAGGTATTATGTCTTTTCATGTCATCATCATAAGTCTTCCTCATAATTAAAACATATTAGTCAAAATTGTAACAAAATTTAAACTTTCAATTTCTCCCATGAGCATGAAAGTTTGGATTATATATATATATATATATATATGCAAACTGCAAGGGTGGTTTTCCCCACTTGATGTATAAATAATTTAGGAGGAGGTTAAGTATTGACATATCAAAAATGTTGAGTGTGTGGCATGGGTGTGCCATCTTAGGGTAAAGCAAAGCAAAAAGAGAGACATAATATGTAATGTGTGTGTATGTAGTTTTTGTTGACAAACTTAAGTTGTTATGAGTTGGGATTTTGATGCCACTATAATTTAAACACACAACATGACATTAACATGTATGGTATATGTGACAAATGAGAAAACCAAAGGTTTGATCACCAATGTGAATAAATTAGATCATATCAAACAATCATTGTTGAAATTATAAAAGGCGTGAACCTCATGTTATGATGGGTTGCAATTTGTTGAAATCTTCAAGAACTAGAACTATTTATTTTCCTTGCTACTCATACAGCTATAGATCATTGGATCCATCTATAATATGAAAACTAGTTATACTTTACTTGATAAAGTCGATTTACATAAAACGTCCTTTCTTCAACTATTGCTTCTACTTTCTTATCTTATGAATGTTTCTACTTTGACCACATCTACACTACATTTTACTTTGATAAGTTTTTCCTTGTCTTTCGATTTCACAAGGATTAGATCCTCATCTATTCTAGACCTCAAAGATTTAAAAGCTGGAAATAAAAGTTCTTGTATATTTAACAACTCATCTTCCATATTTTGTGCCAATATGAACATTTTGATCCAACCCTAATATGTATGATAAAATTGAACATTTTTTCTATGTTGTGATATGTTAGTTAACTTGTGATTGAAAGCCATGTTTTTGGTGAGAAATGAACAAGGCTTAATATTTTGAAATTTGTTTTAGAATATTCATAGATTTGTTTTGGTTTGGCCCCCAAAGTTGTTCCCAAAGTTGTTGTTGGAGACATTACCTTAGTACCTTGGCCAATTCAACACTAATTGTATTATTTTCAGAAATATTCAAATGTTCAAATATTGTTTCTTCCAAATCAAAAAGTATTGTGAAGTAAAATAATGAATATTAAAAAAATTCCATTTGTTGAAATGGCCAAGGTTCTATAGTATGTACTTTTGGGGCTAAACTAGGTTAGCTTTGTTCAATCACTTGCATTTTTTCTCAAAAGTATTCTTCCACTAGTTAGGAAAGTTTGCCAGCTGAGGCAAGGAAGGTTTAGCTGCTAACCAAGTAGTGTTTAGAGTTAAGGCTTTTTGATTTAAGGTTCAGGCAATGGCTTCACTGTGGATGAACAATGGTATTGACCAACTTTTTAACTTGCCAACACCATTGCAGCAAAAGGCTAGCATACTTGCAAATGTACTTCCTGATGATGGCTTCTTATTCACACAAGGAATGGACCAACAAACCGTGTTTCCATGGACCATCAAAGCATGTTTGATGGGCATTGCATAAGATGATTGGCAACTCAGAACTGTGTTCAATCAGATCATGAGACACAGCAACTTCAGAATTGTCTGACATGAATTTGCATGACAAAAGTAGAATTTGTGAACATCTAACATGTACTTCCAGCAACCGAAAACAGATATTCAGAAGCATGTAGAAGAAGCTTTGACATAGAGTTGCTGCACTTCTCCAATGTGCGGTTTTTGCACTGAAGAAAAGGGTGAATGAAGCCATGCCCCATTTGGGCACAAAATCTTTGGGCAGAGAAAAGCCTTGAAACTGACCTTGAAAGCTTTTAGGCAGTTGTGCAACTGCACAATAACACTTAATGAAGATAAGTTGTGTACAGAATCATCCAGAGGCAAGTTGACTTCAATCTGTTGACAGGTTCACTGTGCAGTCTGTCTTCAATCGACAAGCTCTGTAATGACACATAAGCATGGACAAACAAATTCCTAATACTCCACATCATGGTTCTACAGCACAATATTATGAGATCTTGCACTTACATGCATTAGCAAAGATCAGATATCTACACCTCAGTCCTCCGTTTTGTCACTCAATCCTGATGTACAGTAGTATCTGTGTACAACAGAAAGGTTACATACATTGCAGGTGACCTCTTATTTATGTGGTGGTTAAGTGTCTGACCATTAATAGACTGGCATGAGGTCAGAAATAGTGCTGCCCTGCAAAGGTATTATGTCCGTCTCAGTCTGTCAAAGGGTGGCATCTCTAGCGATACCGACGGTATGTTGGGGTGTACATGGAGCTCCTGGCAAATGCCAAAAGGTCTTTAGGCTGTGGGAGACGTGTCGCCAAGCCTGTGCACATTGATGTCAAAATGTGAGGTTCAGGAATGTCAGTCATTTTGCCAGTCATAAAGTACAGACCAAAGACTAGGTTGTGATGAGAAGCATTTCCCAGACTTCAGGGTAACTCACTACCTCCAGCTGGAATGTGTACCTCCTAGGGGAAAATCAGAGATTCTAAACATTCATTTGGACAAGCCAAAACGACTGAGGAATCCTATGAAAAGGTAACAGGTATTGTACCAAGCTGGTATGCCTTGGCAGCCACTGCTGCACCAATTACTGCAGATATTTCCCGGATTTCTTTGAAGGATGGGAACAATTGCCTCCTCTCAAGGTGTTCTGGCCTGATTTGCGAAGCTAATGCTTCAGCTGCTCCACATCATCCACAACTCCCAGTAAGTTCATGGCTGGCAGAGATGAACTTTCACAAACAAATTCCATGTTGATGCACAAAGAAGGAAGCAGAGAGCTGCAAATCATGTGAGAAAAGGAGAAACATGGACATGCATACCTGCTGCCAGGAACATGTCATCATGAACCCGAATTGCTCCTGAGACGACACAGCCAAGGCCCATGCCTGGAAAGATATAACAATTGTTGGACTGCATGGAAAAAGTGAAGTGCCAGAACCAGCCAATCCCCAACAATCTTCATTAGAATTGTAATGCAGAGAAACATACATTGTTTTCAAGATTCTTGAAGGCTTCAGAACTATGCTATAAAAAGCATAGGGATTGAAATGATCATTTTCCACTTGACATGAAACCACGAAGCAACATTAATGCCACAAACTCTTTAATTCAAGCCCCTGACTGGATAATGTGGATGCGTCACTTCAATAATAAATCATACCTGTCCTATGACAAATTTTTTGCCTCCATAAGTGACAGGAGGAAATGGACTCCCACTTGCAAATATGCATTTCCCCTGCAGCACAATTGATGTGCATCACAATTGAGCACAAAATGGCAGTACCCAGCCAAGGTAAAGAGACAGCCAGAGACAGAAAAATCAAACATTATTTGCTTCTCTCTGTCACAATGTGATCCCGATAAGAACACAAGTTCTTGACCTCTGCTACAAGTAATTGCAGAGGACTAGATTGATAGAGAAGAAGACTATGATATGGAGATAGATTGGAAATTTGCTTGTGAGAATCAAAGCTTGAACAGTGTGATATCAGATACCTGAATGAAACCCCAGAAACTGTTTCACTTAACAAGCACATGTGGGCATACAAAGAGATGTTTGACAAGCTGTAAGAAAGGAAAAAGACACCTGCAGAAGCTATATCCATGAGATTGTAGAGAAATCTCCACACCGACATTTTGAAGATAATATGACAATGACTGGTAATAACTTCATGAGAGTTGCCCATGACGTGTCAGACCATCACATTCATTATGACTAGTAGTGATTGGCTGCCATTGACTTAATCAGCTCCTGATGGTGGGTGTAGACAAGAATATAATAATAAGCCCAAGATATCCATCAAACCATTACAAAAATAAGCATCCTGAATTTCTGTCACACTTTGGGATGCAATGGGAAGACTCAGTCATCATGTTGGCATAGCACTTAAGAGAGACCGACAGAAGCCAGTGTAACTAAGAGCCCCCTTTCCTAGGGACATTTCAGGTACTTCCTCTGCTTTGTGTGAGTGTTCTCTAATGCAGACTGAAACCCGTCTTACACAGAAGGAGCTCATCTGCCCAACTGCAGGGCAACAGTAACATACCAAATACAAGGAAATGATCAAAAGTGGGAGAAAAGTTGTCCATACCTTGGTGTACTCAAAAGCCTCCTCTGCTGTGCACTCAGACTTTGATGTTGGATTTGAAAGTGCAAAAACAATTGGTAACTGCAAATCATGTCCAACCCAGTAGGCATGTGTGATGTCATTGCATTTGGTTTCAAATTAGGAACTGGAAAGATACTGTTAAGATCTTATATCACTTTGCAGCTGCTGAGCTGCTCAGTCCACAAGCCATTACAACAACACTAGTGAGCCCGAGTTTGTGGGCAATGACAGAAGACATGTGCAAAGCAAACTAATTAATTCTGAGATTTGCCTAACAACAGTTCTCACATCTTGATAAGAGGCCAATTCCTCCAATCCCTCCTTGGTGAAAGCACCATGCTGTCCAGATGTCCCAATGATTGCTGTAGGTTTGAGTGCCTGCTCACAGAGTCACATGCAAAGGCAAACACCAGATGCTCAGAGTCTGCTATCATCACTGTTGTGTATGGGAGTTGTGCTGTGAGTGTCACCATGCCGACATATTCATCTAATGCATCAGGCCATGGCTGTTGAGAAGATCTTCATATGTCTCCATGCGAAGGTGCCTTAGAAAGGAGAAATATGAAAGTTCATAGAAAGAAGACCGGGTGTGGCATACCTTGATAGCAGAAAGGAAAGTAGGGCATGCGGGATGCTCGTGTGCATATGGTTTCTTGAATTCTTGCAATGATTCATACCGGGCCTTTGTAACCAGTCCCTGTAGACATGCGGATTGAAATTTAGAAAAGTTGAAAAGAGACTAATAGGGAATAAGCTGGAGGTTTAACCTCACAGAAAGAGAGATCCCAAGAAAGCAGGTGTCTACTGAACTTTGCCTTGAGACCACAAACCCAGGGAGATATTGCAAACTTGGGGAAGGTAAAACTTTTATGATAAAAATGTAATGGTAGATATGTGACAACAATTACCTTTGAGTCCAAGAGATAGATTCTCTTCCGTGCTTCATCCACTGATTTCTTTTCGTGTCTACTAATTTCCAGTGCCACTATTTCAGCAATACCACTTCCAGCCTGCATACAAACACAATGCAATGATTACCTTTGAGTCCAAGAGATAAATTCTCTTCTGTGCTTCATCCACTGATTTCTTTTTGTGCCTACTAATATCCGGTACCATTATTTTGGCAGTACCACTTCCAGCCTGCATACAACACAATGCACTTGTGTACCTCCCACTGACACTGATACTAGGTTTCATCACTCAGACTTCAGTTATCCCTCAGCTGCTCAGGTACAGGGATCTTGCCCTAGTTCTAGAAAAATTAGAAGACATTTCCCAAAGTACATGCAGGGAAGCTATGGACTTTAGAACAGGTAAATTTCAGCTTCTGATCTTTGCTGAGAGATAGACACAAATTCACCACATACCTCACCAGCCCCAACAAACAGATATTTCTGATCTGAAAGCTCGCCTCCTGTTATATGCAATGCTGCAAGGAGTGCTGCCAGTGCTACTGCTGCTGTACCCTGAACACCAAGTAAACTGATAGTGTCATCCTCTGCAAGTAAGAACATTTGTGTATTTCTGGCTCCTTTGAAGGAAACAGCAATCAACAGTTTACATAACATGACACAATCCCAATTTTGAATTTCAATCTTGTAAAATTTTGACTTACGGTGATATAGGACAGTTGGATGATGACCTACTGACATTAGTTCCAACAGTCTTTGTAAACTATCACTGTTGAGAACTCCTTTGAAATGATTGTACACATTCTTGGCTTTGCTTATGTCAACACAATCTGGTCAACAAGAAAATGCATGTGGTTGCATATAATTATTTTAGAAGTCTACTATACACCCTCTGAGTCAAAACTCAAATCAAGGTGCACAACTTAGTACCTGGATGTCATCATTGAACACAAGATGGGTTGTACTGTACTTTGCCAGCAATCGAAATGCATTATGGTTTGCAAAATCCTCAAACTGCATTATATATCCATCAGAAAATGAATGTTGATGTCAGAAGAGAGGGTAGCAACAGAGAAATCCCCCTCTATCAGGTGCTTATGATGCAAATGTTATGAATTTCTGCTGTCAGACTGAAAAGGCATGCACTGTTGTCACTAGTGTATTACTCCACTTTTTGTTTGACAATTCCTTCATCTCACTGTCATGGCAAATTGAGGAAGACATGTCCATTAGGAGTATCCAGTTTTCTCTGTCCTGACTTGACAACTCAAGAACTAGGCTTGAAACGGATTCATTGTAAATCTGAGGACTAATGATGACCTCCTCATCAGTCAAAAGTCTCCATCAATAACAATTGAATTTCATTACTTTCCAATATCTTGGGAAAAGAGATTGAGATTAAGATGCATACCTGGACAAGAACTTTCTCTCCATAGAGTTGCTTGGTAGCTGTCATAAACTCATGGACCAAATCATCATACTCCTGCGCATCCCATAGGCAGTCAGAATCTATTAGTTGAGGTGCCTCAGGTTTGAAGGGAAAGGAAGGGTGGAAGTGGGTAGGATGATTCATGCAGAAATAGATATAACACCTGGCCAGTGGCACGCTTTTGGCGCAATCCAATGTAGAAAGGATTTTTGAGTAGAGACTCTGTGTTGGTGCCCACATCAATTGTGATTGGAAGTGCCTGCAGACCCACAAACCCAATTCTTCTTCTTGATTTCTTGACAATTTCTTCAGTTTTCAGAAAATTCCTCAACAACAGCATAAAGGCCCATTCTAACAAATCGAGCTCTTATCAGCATAATGGGTTTGCTCAATGCGAGCACAATTGTTTGAAGCTTTACAGTGGATGGTCTGATGCCACCCAGTGCAACATATAGTGCCAGCTTTCCTATTGGAATTCCCATCCCCTGCCATTCAAACCAATCCAAATGTCCAATGTAAGAAAGAAGCGAAATAGAATTGGAAAATTTGAGACTTCTCTGCCAATGTGTTTGTCCAAAAAACATATCAAATAATGGAGGGCACTCTTCAGTGTTGATATGTAGCAAATCTCTATCAAAACTTGTTTTCCAAGTATATACTAATGCTCACTGCATGACATGAGGGTTTTGCCATCTCCCACTACACTTCCTATATATCCATGGGCCCTCAACAGATTTAGACACAAATAAATGTGTGTTCTTCTACCCATGACTTTGCCTGGTTATGCTTGTTTCCAAAGTGACCTCAACTGCACACCATTGTCTCAATCAAGACACAGCTCTCCTTGAAATTAAATAGTGGGACTTTAAAAGCCACATTTAACAGAAATCCAGCAAGTATGGAACAAACAAAGGATGAAAAAGAAAGAGAGAATCTTGACCTGGACTCCAAGATCACCAAGCCCAAGGATGCGTTCACCATCAGTTACAACAATGACCCCAACGTCCTTTTCTGGCCAGTTCTTCAAGATATCCAGCACCTTACCCCTGTGAAGTGTCACAATACAATCAGTGTGGACTTTATTCAAGGTCTACTGTTAAGGATCTCTAAGCTACTGATGCGTTGTGTCTGCTTCAATGGGGGCTTTATTTGCCTCCTATACAGTCTTTCTTCACATTGTCATATGCCATGGCCAAGGAGAAACATACTTGTCTTTAAGGGTGATATAAACTCCATGTGGACGCCTAAAGATGCTGCCAAATTTTTGGCAGGCTTCCCCAACAGTTGGAGTATACACAATTGGCAGCAACTCCTCCACATGGTCAATCAACACCTTGTAGAAAAGCCGCTCATTTCTTTCCTGCAACACCAGTTGATGCAACCTGTCAATAATATCAGCCACATTCACCAAGATTTTCATAGCTTCCAATGTCCAAAGGTTTCCAAAGCAAACTATATATACCAGGATCTACACAGGTTTTTATCTAGCTATCAATGTTGTGCAACGTTTTCACTTTCAAACATTTATCAGAATCTAGTCCTCATGCAAGGTGCAATGAGGAATCAAAATGAAGATTTCCAGGGGTAAAGGTTAGAGACAGAATATAAGTGACAAGAGTTGGCTGCACCTGAAGGTCCATTATGTCCACATACTTCTCCAGAGGAGTTTCATATTGCCTCAAATTGTGCAGTATCCGTTCCACCTGCCATATAATGCAATGTCTGATATTGATGCTCAATCTAAAATGGCAATCTAGCTCAAGAAGATAAATTATTTCCCTGACAATAAATCAGATCTCCTGGGCTGGCTCAGTTGTTTCCTTTCCCTTTTGCAATGAATTCTCTTCATTGTTACCCCCCAATAAAATAAAATAAAATCATATCTATCATAGATACATAATAGAAAATCATGGAAATAGAAAAGAACTAAACTAGAGAGCAAAATAATCCACAGAAACATAAATGAACTGGCTAAGTTCGAACTTGACCATGGTAGCTTCCAACAACAGGCATATTCAGCACTGAATTATACCTGCAGTTCTACATCAATTCCAGCAATCTCAGCCAGCCACAAACAAAAGCATCCCTTCAAGTTTCTTGTGCACATTCATTCTCTAATCATGACACAATTTTTGGTGACATCAGGTCCACCAACATGCATACCTGGAGCTCTTGGGAGAGAACAACAGGTGGAAGAAGGCCACGCAAGTAATGAATGTCTCGTTCCTCGTCAGTGAAGGCAGTTCCTTTGTTGTATGTAGGGTCTCTCAGTAGCTCCACACCACTGCTCCAACCATATGCATGGATTCACCAGATCACACAATGCTCAACATATTTCCACCTTGTGTCTTGTGCATAAAGGTTGCTCTCGTTTAATGTTTCAAAGTCAAGGAAGCTGTGTATTGGGTTCTGATGTAGTGCACTATGATTCCACTACTGATACTACTCTCCCATTCACTATACAATTGCTAAACATTGTGTTTAAAATTAGAGAAATAAGGACAGTCAAGGGAGAACATCAAACCGGACAGAACTAGACAATAGACCAAATTGATGTGTGAAAACACAGAAACAAGTAAGAATAACGACCTGGCAACGATGCGTGACCAGGGGGTGATAGCAAGGTCCTGGCTTGCAGCATCTTCCCCGTAAGTATCGTTCACACCGCCCAGAGGGGTAGCACTGGCATCCTTGTCCAGCACTTCCTTGTCTCCGCTCCGCAGCGGCTTCAGCATACCCTCCATAATTGTCGTTCCTTTCTCCGAACTAGTCCTGTGTATCACAAAAGCTTCAGCAGTGCCAAGCAGTGCGATGTCTCAGAAAGATACAGATCTCTCTGAGTCTGCTCATTCACAACAATATTTTGCAATCATCCTAGCTGTTAATACTCTTAATTGATAAGAGACTAAAGCACAATCGCCTGTTCACAAACACATTCAGGTGACAAGGCTTCTGTTCCTGAATCCAAACCGACGGATCTAGAATGCTTGCGAGTTCCTGGCTACAAATCCGTCAATTGCCTGCATAGTAATGCCTCTTTCACATTCTTCATCAATTTTCAAGAAGAGCTTGATGTACCTGCTGCAAAATGAAGATAGGAAGAGGCCTGCAAGACTACGAGGAGCAGAAGCTGCTCACGGGCATTTGAAGCCCAAACAGTTCAGTAAAACAATAATAATAATAAAAAAACAGAGCTCCAAAGAATTGGACACGGGAAGAAAAAATTGGAGTCTCCTTAGTAATAGAGACCTACCCGCAGACTGAAGGAATCTCGAGCCAAAGGACGTGTTGATGATGGCAGGGGGAGTGTGCGATGCGAGATAACCTCTCGGCGGGCTACTAATAGACGTATGCCTGATGCGACGATGCTCGCCATAGGCTCTTGTCGTATGTGAATCTTCTTGCGATGATGCTTGAAGCATGAGTTACTCACGAATCGTGATCAGTTTGCAGTGCGCACAGAGATTAGGATGGCGGGTCCCAGAGATTCTTTTCCCGAGGATGCGCTCCATCATAGGTATCATGGTGTCGTAATCGCATTGTTGCATTGTTTCCGATGCAGCAAAAGGAGGAGGAAAAAAGAAAGGAAGGAAAGCAAGAAAAAAACGTAAGCTCGTCTTTCGAAAAGGTTATCTATTGTTCCCCTGTTCAATTGTTCCCCTGTTCAACAGCATCAGTGCATGTTGTGCGCTTGTCTCTTCCACCATCGCTCGTTCGAAAGACACATCCGCCCGCGGTCCTTACGAGAGCTTGGAGACGACCACCTGTCTGTCTGTCTGTCGCTCTCCTGGCAATTTCCGCAACGAAAACAGACACAACAGGAAATGCACACCGCAGACAGACAGGGTCCAATTTTGCTGTGTAGCCAAAGTGGCGATGATCCATATTAAGATTTAGCCAAATCTGGCTACAAACTAAATATAAAAGTAGAATTTCCTTAACATCCTTCTATACTTTTGGCTAAATTTATGAAACCACGTATTAAAAATCTGGCGATTTCTCTTTTTTTTGAATTTTGGCTATTGAAAATCTCACAAAAGCACTTGATTTTAACCACTCTCTTTTTATGGGAACGTGGTTTCTGTGCCTGGCTGTTGTTCCTGTACTCCTGGTGGGTTCTCCTTGAGGTTTGGGAACACCCTTGGGGGCTCACACCCTCACTCAGGTGACCCTCTCTAAGGAGAACCCATTTGTTCAGGAACCCTAAATCCGAACCTAACTCTAACCAAAACTCGAAACCTACCAACATTGGTTGAAACCTTACAAAAGTCACCTTAGTGCGCACCCTATTCCTCAAGAGGGCTTTCCAACCTTGCCAATTGGAGACCGTGGATTGGGAGTCTCAACATTATAAAACAAACAAAACAACGAATTGCCTTTCTTAATAGATAAACTAGGGTTGCGAGAATAAGGTAAGTTTTTTTGTAGCATAAGTCTCAAGGAGGGGAGGAAGTGTTTCCAAAATGAGGGGGAAGGGGGGTGGGACGGGGGGTGCTTAAGGCATGGGCTGAGAGTGTGGGCTCAAATTTTAAAAACACCCAGACGGATTTAGCCAGCATAAAGAATTGGAATGGAACTTCCCCAAACAATTTCCCTATTTCATTTTAAGGTAAGGGGCTAAAGAGGTGCTAGGAGTTCTTAGGGCATCTCCACTCCCACACGGCAAACACCCCTTTTCATTAAATCTTGCAGTAGTTTAGCGCATATCTCGCCGATCTCCTCTATTGATGGTCCATTGTGCAGTGGTCATTTTAACCCCTTTCAAAAGCTTTTTGCTACTATGGATTTGGACATTGACTATTACTTGTCCTGATGTAAAGACATGAATGGTCTTTCAGTGTTTAAAGGGACTTTATTGACATTTGTGGGTGGGGACATTTTATTCTAAAAAAACGGAGTTGTTTATAGATTTTGGGGGTGGAGATGCTCTTAGTTGATGCATTAGCCAGCATAAAGAATTGGAAGGGAACTTCCCCACACAATTTCCCTACTTCATTTTTAGGGGCTAATGTGGGGTCAGGAGTCTTTTATGAGAGCATATTGCAAAAGCTTATTGCATCTGTTGCCACTCAACTATTGGCACGATTCCCATATTTTATGGATCTTTTGTCTTTATTTCCAAATTGCCTTTTGGTGGTTTTATCAATTAGTTGTGGGTATGTACACTCAAAGTTCAAAAAAATTTCTTTGACAATAGCCTTTTCTTGGGTTACCCACATCACAAAAGAAGTGTGCTTTGGGTAAGGTAATGCCCCGCGATGGCCTTGCCCGGTTCCCCCTTCAAGTAATGCCCTAGTACAAATGCATTACCCCCATCCAGTAATGCCCTAGTACAAGGACATTACCCCCACAAAGAGATGCTGCAGAAATTTTCTCATCCTTTGTTTTCTGTGGCCAAGATCTGCAGAAACTGAAAGAACTGCTCTAAGAGCATCTCCACTGGTGCTCTGTATGTGACTCCAGACAGTAATATTTATTGTGAAATACTCAAAATGTGCCGGTTTAGCTCAGGAAATTGGTTTTTTTGCACCGAATTCGTGCAGCTTGCCATGGCTGGTAAAAGGTGCAACACAGTTGTGCACCTCCAAAAAAGAGTGTAGTAAATTGGACCTGACTTCAGCTGAGTATATCTGGTTGGTCGATCATAATGATTGGTCCAGGTGGTTTGCTATTAGTAGTTTCCCACATCTTATATATAAATTCACTACGTGTGTGTCCGTGATGGAGCTCAGTCCGTCAGGCCGACCGGGCCCGGCCCGGCACTCCCGGCCGGTCAGTCGCCCATCGTGGGGTGCCGGGCCGGGTCCGTCACAGAAGGCCGACCGGGCCCGGCCCAGCACGACACTGTGACGGAGCTCAGCGTTCAAGCCGACCGAGCTCGGCTCGACAAAAACGAGATTCGGATGAATTTGCTAATCTGACTTAAACATGATTGGGTGACCCTAATCAAATCATCTCTTCGAGGAAAATAGAATCGTGTCGCAGAGAAAACGTGTGTGTTTTTGTGATGTTTTTGCAGATCGTTTTCATCGATTTTATATATAAATTCACTACGTCTGTTCGTGATGGAGCTCGGGTCCGTCAGGTCGACCGGGCTCGGCCCGGCACTCCCGGCCGGTCAGTCGCCCGCCGTGGGGGATGCCGGGCCGGGTCCGTCACAGAAGGCTAACTGGGCCCGGCCCGGCACCCCCCACGGCTGTGACGGAGCCCGGCGTAACTCTTGTACGAACCGATCGAGCCTGGCTCGACATTCCCAGCCGGTCAGTCTCCCGTCGTGGGGGGTGCTGGGCCGGGTCCGTCATAGAAGGCCAACCGGGCCCGGCCCGACACCCCCACGGCTGTGACGGAGCCCGGCGTAAGAGAATTGTGTGTGTTTGGCGGGGGCGGAAGTCTCATGAATGAGTAGTGTAAGTTACTTGCTTTGCTTTGCTTTAGAGGGCAAAGGTTGCTTAAAACTGGGAACGGTGAACAGCACGAACCCCTGGGGAGAAAGAGAATTTAAGGAAGAAAAGTGTTACAGTAATGAGGTCGACCAGCAACGAATTTCGTGGGGGACTTTGTGTGTGTTTCTTGGTTTAACGAAACCGGGGGACTTCACAGTGTCCAAAGGTCATGGGTACCCACTAGTATATGTAGTTCCCCTTAAAGTTTTATTAGTGGGGTTGCCAAAAAGAAACCAGCTACACTTAGACATCTAATTTGATTATCCAGAGTGACATACTGAGCACTGGTGGAGATGCTCTAAGAACAGAAGATCCTACAGTGGAACCAAAGAACCTGCTTCAAGAAAAAATTATTAACTCTCTCCGAGGAAATAACAATTTATAACATTGCCTCCAAATACACCATGTGATTATCTGCAAATGTTTAAAGTTTCAAGCACTAATCAGGCAGAGAGATACTGTAGTCCTTACCTTTGGCCTACATATATAGATTACAGGAGTAGAGCTTTTACCAAGCGGTTATGGGATAAAGCTATTGGGTGCTATTTGAGAACTAATTTTGGGGAACACACTGTGAGCATTGCAAAAAAAAACCAGTAGTTCCAGGTTCTTGAAAATAATCAGAATCAAAAGATCACAGATTATTTTTCAAAACTTGGAAGAACCTTCATAGATGCTTATTTCAGTCACAGAGTTTTCTTAGTAGTATTGGAAGGAGTTTGCATAACCCTTCGTATGGTCGTTCATTGTCAATTCCAACTACCTAGAATGTGAAAAATCATATGGAAACTTAACTATCTCCCTCCTTCCTTAATAACTTTTTCGTTCCAATTAATTGAAACTGCAATGTGAAGGATGTGGAG
>Ga0209208_10001707_pt1 | contig 31287 bp, 30 predicted proteins | sample S1TSphfallax_3_FD_187694 | JGI IMG/M metagenome (GOLD analysis project Ga0209208, IMG submission 187694) | Host-associated microbial communities from peat moss isolated from Minnesota, USA - S1T2_Fd - Sphagnum fallax MG (SPAdes) (version 2) | ecosystem: Host-associated > Plants > Peat moss >...
GTTTCGAATTGAATTATCATTAATCCAAATGTTAAATAAAAATCAACATAATGTTGGATTGAATTTCTTCTTTACTAATTGCATTAATAACCTTCCCCATTCATGGATGTTGTGCAGGTTGCTTGGAGTGGTCCACTTTCACACTCGTCACCACAATTTTTCCCAAATCCTGAAAGGTTTGATCCATCTCGTTTTGAAGGAATAGGACCCAAACCTTTCACTTATGTGCCATTTGGTGGCGGACCTCAAATGTGCCCTGGAAGTGAGTTTGCTCGCACTGAAATGGTTGTATTCATGCACCATTTGGTGTTAAATTATGAATGGTCAATGATTGACCCTTTTGAAAAAATGACAATGAATCCATTTCCTACCTTTCAAAAAGGGCTTCAATTGAAAACCCATAAGAAAGACTGATCGAAAATTCAATAAGGATACATGATCAAAAACTTTTCCAAAAGGTAGATAGGTAATATTATTGATTTACCTAGAAATATTTGTGGGAGTTCTATAAGTTATGAGTTGATTACATTGAGTTTTGATGTTGCCTATATTCATTATATGTTGTAATGTGTTATTTCATTTCAATGGTTCATGTTCATACTTTTGAAATTGATACTTATGCAATTTCAAGGTTAGAAACATTTTCAATGTTGACATAAAGATTACTCAAAAGTGTTTTATATAAGGCACAGTGTTGTTGTTGTGGACATGTGATGGAATGAAGTAATTGACTATATGCAAGTTGCAAGGCCTTTTTTATTTGACTAGCAAACCTCAAATGTAAGTGATTAATTAAGCAAATGATTTATGGATTATTTCTTGTTTCTAGAGCTATTAATTTAACTGAAAACCTATTAATTAGTTTGCTCATGTAAAGGGTTGTAGATTTGTGCATGGGACATGCTTTTAGATCCAATTTGTTATAGGAGCTTTCAGAAGAGTTCAATATAGTTCCAAAGGATCTACTTAGTGTATACAATAGTCAAATGCTAGATAGTCCATGATTCACTTTTGGTTGATACAACATATCATATATATTTATTTTCATAGTGCTAAATTGATAGTTGCAAGGGATGAACAATAGGGTTATTGTAGCCCTATTCTAAGTAAAGCCCTTGGTTTTCTTTATTTTTGTCTCTGATTTACCTTAATCAAACTTAGGTTGATTACTATGGTGGCTATAGAGTTGTGTCAATAGCCTTGTAACAGTGCCAGAAAATTAGTTTACTTTTATTCCTCCTAGTAGAGCTCATGTTTTATTTATGTGTACCTATTTTGTCATAGCTCTACTGGAACCTAGAAGGAAGCCTTTTCCAATAGTCTGATATGGTGTCATGTTTGTTAAGTGGGAATTATTTGATGTTTAGTGAACTAATAATGTCCATATGTGAACAAGATCTCACTTAAAGATCTAAATATACATGCCTCTCTAGAAAAGATAAAATTTTAAAACAAAAACATTACAATAAAAATGTACTTTTGAAAACAATGTTCAATTTTGACCAATTAAAAGTCCATTACTATACTTTGGCTAAAATTTTCAAGGGAATGCTTTTCATATACATTGAGTTTGTTATTTCACATTATAACACACAATTAATCACTATAAATTATTTTTAGTGACATTCAATACCAATATTTCATTTTTTAAAATTCTAAGTAGATTACCCATGTGTGTTTTTGAACTTCAAAACTCTATTATTGAGAATGGGCGTACTTGTATAAAAAAATAATTATATATGTCTTCATATTGAACTTATTAATTTAAGATCAAATCCTCATGGATGTTATGTTATATATTATTTGTCGTCATAGACATTTTAAGAAAATCATGACTATGATGCAAAAAGTGATCCCCCTTGGTTTTATAATGTTCAACAACTGACTAAGTATATACTGTCACCTTTATTATAGATTTGAAAAAGTCGATGCTCATTTTGTTTGGAAAACCTTAAGACTTGAACTATGGAATAAAACTTCCATAAACTTGAGGACATGGGTATGAAGTAGTATTTTGCTACTAGAAAAAAATTCATAATAATTACTACAACTCAGAGGCCAAGGAAAATAACTTTATGGAATATATCATAATATTTAAATTTTAAATTTTAAGCTTCACTTTGAAAATGTCAAAAAGTGGTAAAATAATGGTAAAGGAGATGGAGGTTTATCAACTTAATCATTTTTTAAAAAATTTATGGAATGTATTATATTAGTTACATTATTTTTTATTTTTAATCTTAAAATCATTTGGCTACATTTGCATGAGGAGGTAAGAATAATAATAAAGAAGGTGGAGGTCTATAACCAATTTAATATTAACCAATTTAATATTTGGCCAATTTATAACCATCTTTCCTAATCTCTTGAGATTTCACTCTAAAGATAAACACATTATTGTGCACATGATTTGGTGGTGGAAATTCAAATGCATGATGATACAAGGACACTATGAGGCTTTTGAGCATGAGTGTCACAATGACTGTGAATGCAACACTTTCTGTCCACTAGGGTACATCAAATAAGATAGCACAAGAATCAATTAAGAAGACAATGTAGAGATTATTATGCTCAAATCTTGGAGCTTTGGAATGGCAATAATGTTATTGATATTTGATCTATGTATGGCTACTAGAACTTTGTATTCTCAACATCTTTGTTTTCTGCAAAAGGATTGAATCACAATAAATAAGCGAAGTGCTGATAAGAATTTCTCAGAGAATACATAATCCCACCCCCAACACCACCCACATCCACTGATGTAAAAACTTCCATAGCTGCAAACAAAGAGAAAGAGGGAGAAAAAAACTCTATAGACAGCAGCAGCAGGAGCAACATCATCCAACAAACAGCTCAAAGATTGGGAGGTAATTTTCACTCCCAAAGGCAAAAAAAACTCTTGTGCTTGCAACAATCAGCAACTTAGCTTCAATCACACATGACATGAATTATGCAACCTAAATAAAAACACAATTTGCACACCTCAAAGAAATGAAGCTTTTCAAAGCATGAAGGATTATCATCATCCTCATGATCTTCTTCTTCTTCTTCCTCATCATCCAGGCTGCAAGGATCTTCTTCTTCCTCATCATCATCCTACAGGCAACAGCTGCATGGTGCCAAGCTGCAAGGATGTTGCTGTACTCATTGTTCCTCGTCTTCTTTCTGGTCTTCTTGCTCACAATCATCATCCTACAGGCAACAGTTGCATGGTGCCAAGGCGCAAGCCGTAGTTCATGTGCTTCTCGCACACCCATGCAACATGTTTGGTTGTCTTGCCATCGTCAACATACTCAACCTTGTACAATCCAAACAGTGTTGAGATGTTCTTCCCCTTCAAGAAATGGAGCAGCCATTGCTCAGCTGCTGTCTTCTCATCAGCTGTAATGGGCAGCTTTGTCAAAGTCAAGTCCATCAGTAGGTTAGCTGAAAACTCCATCTTTGTTGCAGCAGCAGCTTCACTACCAGTCTTTCCATCTTGATGCTCTGGAGCTCCTGCAATAATAATTCCCATCAGCATGGCTCTCTCCAGCTCTGACACCATGTTGCTGAATCCACCAGCTGCTTGCTCACCAATCTTCATCAACATGGTGATGACCTGCAATCCCCATACCAGAAGTGGTCGCACACTCTTCAGTGTCTTGTCATCAAACCTCATGATGCTCCCAAGCTGGTTGTCAAGCTTGTGAATTTCATCATGGTGCTCACACATGAGGTGCATCTGTCTTGACGTTGCACCCACTGGTAGCCTGGTGACAAGTCTCTCACCACCCTTCACTGATCCCTCACTTGTCAAGTACACAAGACGAGGGATCCTGTGATCTTCCAGCAAAGGTGGGAACTGGATCACCCTGTCCAGGTGCTTGGAGAGCCCCGGCAGGAGCTTTTGCTGCAGGTTCTGAATCTCTTCAACCCTGTTGGAGAGCCTTGTTCGGATGAGATGACCTGCCATCTCCTGAGGACGTGCGAGAAGAGAAACAGTGCGAGGTATTCGAAGAGGATGTCCTGTTCCACCATTTTGCATCCCACTGACAGGAACATCCAGTTGCAACTCATCATCAAGCTTCTCAAGAATGTCCAGACATCGATTCAACACATCCTCCCAATTTTCCTCACCTAGCAAATCTTGGGCTTTGTCAGCAGCAGAGCCAGAGGAGCTTTGCAGAGACCATGACAGAGGTTTCTTCCATTCATGTTCATATTCCATGTTTCCTGTTGCCAGCACCTTGAGCTTGAGAATCTCAGTCCCCACACACTGCTCCCTTCTCTCATTGTACACCCATAGCTCCTTCACAGCTTGGGGTCGAAGAATGCCTTCCACAAGCACCACACCCTGACATCCTTCTGTGGGTGATGCACAAAACTCTCTGATGGGAATCAGCACACAATCTTCCACCAGAGTCCATGTCTCCAAGCTATCCTTGCTGGAGCGCACCAAGATGTCAATCTGACACTCCACACGCATGTTGTACTCAATTACAAACTCCACACCACTGAACACAAAACAGATCAGGTTCTTCTCCACTGTATAGTTTACATCCACAACTGTTGCAAACTTCTTCTGCAAAAACACCTGCACAGTAACGAATGACCCATCCAAATCCACATGATCAGCAACCGAACTTCTTGTCACAGCACACCCACTTGTGCTTCAGTAAGAATTGTCATTGTTTTGGTCCAAGAAGAATATGGGTGTTTCTAGCTAAGCTTTCTATCTAGTACCCTCTCTGTTGGTATTGGAGAGCTTCACAAGGATCTGACCTGAAGCCTTGGGAAGAATCCAAGAGTCAAGCACGTGAGGACAGGATCTTCGCATTCCAATCTCCAACCAAGGAAGAGGAAGTCATCAGCTTGATCAGCAGCAACAGTGCCAAGAGGCCAGCTCAATTGCCTCTCACCTTTCAAAGCATTGTCATCCAAGTCCTTCAAGGTAGCAGGAATGAAGATGCCAGAGTTTTTATCATTGGGATTCTGCTCAAAGCAAAGGTTCAGCTTGATCATGAGCTGAACCAAATCCTCAGGAATGACACCTCGCACTTTCCTGCCCTTGAACAGAGGGTTCTTGTTCTTGCACAGAGAGGCTTCCAACACCTTCCTCAGGTTCTCCCTCTTGGTCAGACCCTTTGAGTCCATCAGCGGATGCTTGAGCACCAGCAGTGAACTCTCAACACTGAGAATGCGGCCCATGATTTCATGGCAAAACCAATTTGGGTCCACCACCATGAAATCCAACCCATCGAAAAACAGAAGCTCACCTGCATCATGCATGCTCTTGGCCACTGCCTTTTGTCTCTCCTCTGCAATCTTGGAGTCCTGACCTTGCAGCCGTCTGAGAGCTGGCACTTTGCTGCAAAGGAGACTGAAATCTGCCCATTTGATCAGAGGCTTGTCAGGATGCTGCAGCTTCCATTCTGTGAGATATGTCTGCATCTGGGTACATGCCTCGAAGACCTTGGGCACCTTCTCCAGTATGTCGAGGATTCTCTTCCTCACTGCTTTCACCACTGGTTCCACAGATTTCCTGGACCTGGCATCTGCAACATGAAACTCTGTGATGTTGATGAGATTCTCAAATTGGTTCCGGAGGTTTTCCACTGTCCCCTTCACATATTCAATCAGATCCACCTTTGGGAATTTGTCGGAGTGTGTGAAGATGACAGTCACATGTGGAAGCAGCACGAGAGATTGTCTTGTGTTGGAGGCGATAAAGCGCAACCAGTAACGAAGCTCCTGATCAATCTCTTCCAGTGCCTTCAGCTCATATTTGCTGCCATTGCCACCATCTCTGCTGTTGCAGCTAGAGATGTCAGACAGCAGTACAAAGGAGGAAGCACTCCCTTGTGTGCTCAAGTTGGGTACCACAAGATCATGGAAGGAGTGGAACTCTTCATGTCCTGCTAGATCCCAGATGGCAATCTGTACATGATCTTCCACAATCACCTGAACCTCGATGCCAATTGTCTGTGGCTCCTTGCGTCCTGAAAACAATCCAGGTTGCTTGGAGATGGCTTCCTTGTATGCAAGCTTTGTCTTCATGTGCATGGATGTGGTGGTTTTCTTCAAGCTGCTGTAGACCATTGTCTTTCGGAATGTCGTCTTACCTGCATAAGGGATGCCACAAAGGAACACTCTTGCTGACTTGGGACTGACACTTCCCATGCCCTTGAAAACCTCCATGAACTTCTCTGCATTGCGTCGCAGTTGCGCTTTCACCACAGAGTCATGTCCCTTGCGTGACAAAGGAGTCGCTTCCATACCCAACTCCTCCAGCCAAGGATTGGCAACCAGCAAATCCAAGAGGGTGGCAATGACCTTCTCCCCTGCAACACCTTCGCAGCCACGCAAGTCCAAGGACTTGAGCGCAGTGTTGTTTGCCAAGGAATTCAGCAACAGTATCACATCCTTAGGTTGCCATGACTTCACACTGAACTGCAAGTCCAGCTTGGTGAGAGTTTTGTTGCTGTGGAGCATGTTGGCGAGCAGCAGAGCTCCAGATCTTGCAATGAAGCTATGGCGGATCACGAGCTGCTTCAGAGAAGAATTGGGTTGCTCTTTGGTTGTCAGATCCAGGGCGATGGTCTTCACTATCTCCTTCAACCCATCCACATCCAGAGGATTGTAGGAGAGATCCAGCACTTCTAGGGTTTTGTTGGTGTTCAAAGCCAGAGCCAGAGCTTGAGCACCCAGAGAATCGATCTCACAATTCTTCAGCGAGAGCTCTAGAAGAGAAGAATTCCGACACAACATAGCAGCAACATGCTCTGCACCTTTGTTGCCAATCTGTCCAGCTCCTCTCATGGGACCCAAGCATCGGAAACCCTTGATCTCGAACTTCTCCACCGTCTGGTTAGCTTCTGTCCCGGCAGCGGAGAAAGGCTTCATCAACACCTGCATCGCATCCGCCTCTATCCTTGCATAGAATGTGAGAGCTTTCAGAGACCGATTCCTGCGAAGAGCTAAAGCAAGATGATCCGCCACCTGAAGATTGATATCGATCAGACCCAACTGCAACTCCCGGATTCCGACATTCACAAGAAACATCTCCGATATGTGTTTCACACATTCGGAGTTCAAGGGTTGCTGAAACCTGTTGTCGCTGTAGACACAAAGCTTCTTGAGACTGCGGTTTGTCTGCAACGCAGTGGCAAGCTCTTGCACGATCAGATCCGATTGCACGTAGTCGATCTCCAAAGTCGCGGATGTCAAAGACTGGCAAACAGCGAGAGCTTCGATGACTCGAGAGCAGATCTTGCGGTCTTGGGTATCGTCTCTAGACTCGCCAGGAAACCTGTACAACAGTCTTCTCACGAAATTGGAGTCTGCGAGCGTGAGCGACACGGAGCAGTTGTCTTGGTCCGATTTGATCCTTGGACAGTAGTGAATGTACATGTCCACGATTTGCTCTGATGGTGGATTCTTCAGCGCGCGCACTAGTCCCTCTAGATCCGTCTCGCTGTACTTTTGCGGCTTCAGATTCTTGCCCGGTTGATCGAACTCCGGAAGCGGAGGATTGTAGATTGCTAGAGCGGATTGTGCCTTGTTCGGTGGCAGCGCTAGTGTGTGTGGGGATGGTGCAGGCAGTGCCAGCGTCTCGCTTGGCGTCACTGTCGCCATGATCCCTGCCTGCAGCACCCGAGGATCCAAACACAACAACAACAACAACAAGTTACGATCCAATGTCCCACGACAAAGTTCACGATACCGCTGCTGCTTGTGCTGCTCTTCTGAGCTCCTTTGTCTCGATTAGTGCCGTCAGCTAGCTAAAATCCTACATACCTTGTGCAAGAACGCAACAACAGCAACAATCCAATAAAGATCGACAGCAACAAAACAAAGCAACCCAATGTACATACCTTCTGCGAGAGAATGCAGAGAATCTAGAATTCCCAGCAGCAGCAGAGAGAGATTCTGAGCCAATTCTCGGCACACAATCGACTACTTTAATACACCACCTGCATCAAGTCCAACATGATCAAGCTCCGACGTCGAGCTCCCCCTTCCCCTTCTTCCCCACCACCACCACAAGTCTAGCGCCATTGTCCAACTCCAAATATTCCCCCCTACCCACAACCCAATTCCTCAAATCTCACGGGGGCACACAAAATCTAGAAACTACAAAGTCTGATTCCAGCTCTGGGATCCAGAACTTGTAGATCGAATAACTTTGAAGAAGCAGAAGAAGAAGGAAACAATGGAAATTACAAACAGATCACGCGTTCCTGGGGGATCGATATGTTGTGGGGTTTTTTTTTGGGCGGGGGAGTGGGGGGGACTAGCTGGTGTAACTGCTACTTCTTTCTTGTTGTTTTTTGTTGCGAATGCAGTTACGGATTGCTAGATCATGGCGATGATATATTCTCCAAACAATTCATGAGAAGGGGGTGGGGATGGGTGCGAGCGATGGAGGCAGGCAGAATAAAATGATTTCGCAGCCAGCCAGCCAGCCAGCCAGCCAGGGAGCAAGCAAGCAAGGAAACACAATAATATTGGCAACAACGACGGTGGCGCCAGCTCGCCCGCGCAATTTCTTCTAAAAATAAGCGACAATAGCTGCAAACCCACGATCTAAGTCTTGCGAGCGACCTGGTTTCTTTCTCCTTTTTTTGGTATGTTATCGCAATGATTCAAGTCTCTCCGAGGAAGGAAGTAAGGAAGGAAGGAAATGGAAGCCCAAGGAAACGAAAGGAAGCTAAGGGAAGGGAAGGAAGTCAGTTGTAACTTTACTTAGCAGAAGCAGCAACACAACAATGCACTGCAACAACAACAGCCAATTCCACACTAGTTTTTCTCCTTTTTTTTTTCTGACTTGTAAACATGAAAACCTGCCTGCAAATCGTCGTCGTCGTCATCATCATCAGTATCACTTTTGTTGAGCAAAAAGGATTCCAAAATCACAAGAGTAACACGTTCATGGGTATCATGGGAAACCTGCCTGCAAATTATCATCATCATCATCATCATTTATGGCTTTTGCTATTCACCAATACCCTAAGTGTAATTGGAGACACCAATTGCCAAATTTGTTGTTCTTATTATTATTATTACTACTACTACTACTACTACTACAACAGAAAGGCTTTTTTTTTTTTTGGAATCATCATTCATGACTTTTGTTCAACAAAAACCCCAAGAGTTGAAAAATCTGAGAGTAACAATATATATATATATATAAAGCTTTTTCAAACCTTCACTTGTTCACCAAACACCCCAAGAGTTTGAAAATTGGGAAATTTGTTATTATATTATTATTACCTAAAGCTTTTCAAATATTCATAACTTTTGTTCAACTAAAACCTCAAGAACTCAAATATCTGTGCACCAAATAAATGTAATGTAAACCTAAATTGTGGTTGGCATTAGTGTGGTGGCCAATGTTTTCTTTTGGTGCAAAATTTGGCCAAAATCTGAAAAAAAAAAAGAATGTTCTTTCACTATATACCCATTTATTCTTTAAAAAATCACTAAATTTCCATTTATAAAAAATAGAAACTTTTTCACCACATTTGGACTCTGATTGTACTTTGGTAACAATTTTTAAACTATGTAAAAAGTTTTTCCAAAAGTGTTGCCATTTAATAATAAATCCCTCATGGGATGTAGCCAATGACACAAAGTCACAAAATTGAAATATATATATCATTGTGGTTGTTGTCCAACAAAACCCAAGAGTTCAAAAATTTGAGTAACAAATTTATATCATGAAAACTTTAATTTCATCCTTCCCATGCCTTTTGTTTCAGGGAAACCCCCAAGATTTCAAAACCAGAGTAGCAAAAATTATTTCCTGGAACTCATCACCCTCTTTGAAACCTGAGCAAAAGTTTCAAACTCCGAGCAAAGAAATGAATATTATGGAAACCTGTTCAAATCGAAAGAAGGCTTCAAAAATGATGAAAAATCTCTGAAAAAACATTGAAAATGATTCTAACTTTTTAAGGGTTCCCCAAAACAGACTTCAAATCAGAGTTTTGAAAGTAGTAAAATAGTGGTTCATATATGAACCCAGAAACATGACTTTTTTGTTTGAAGGAATCAAAGACTCTTTCTACAACTAGTCAATTTTTAGGAAAACCCAAAGCCTTCTTTTTCTTCTTTCCTCCTCTACTTCTTCTTCCCAATCTCTCTCTGGCTGCCTGCCTGCATTATATGATAAGAAGTTCTCAAGATATGGGTTATTATTGGTGTCTGGGTCACATGAGTCTCTTGTTAATATTGGCCAGTTTGACTACGGAATGCTGATAATGATGGTGAGGGTGATGGTGTACGCTAATAATAAGCAAGTCATATAAGTGTAATATATTGTCTATGTGTGTGCATGCGAGTGGGTGAACCAAGCACCCACATTTGCACCATGTTGGATGGATGGATGGTATGTGGACACGAAAACATTTTTTAGTTGCATTCCTGTCCCCCAGCTAACCACTGTGGTTAGCTATACACTAACCATCCACATGTAATATACTTACCTTGTAACCACCAAGTGCTTTACCTACTTACATAATAATTACTTACATTTCTTACATACATAACTATGATGCTTATATTCACCTACTTATTTATGTAGTTAATCATGGGTTGAACACATTTGCCACCCATTTAGCTCGTTGTCCATTTGGAGGTTAACAAATAGTCACACATGATATCATTTGAAACTATGTCCTTGTTTGAGAGGGTGGGCATGGTGTATGGAGAGAGTGGTGGTACATCTTTATTTCAAGAGTTTTATTACGAGCAGATCTCTACATGACTCAAAAGGATCAAATTTTCGTTGTTAATGTGATGATTATTGACTCAACATTAGAGAATGGTTTTGAATGTCATTACTCAACTAGGAGGTGCAATTGTGAAACTTAGTGTCATTGTTAAGATCCACAAATATAAAAAACTTTATGAGAGGCACCATTTTATTCCAATGGCTATGGAGGTGCACGACACACCTAGACATGATATAGATCATTGCATCAAAAAATGTGCTTGTCTTTTTCATGATAGATGATCAAAAGGTCATTTATCTTTCTTTTTGCATTAAATTTTTCAAACAACGTGTTAACATTGCTTTTCAATGTGCTTTAACCTTTGTTGTAAGGAGGAAGATTGCATTGACAAGTGATGTGTGTTTTAGACCTCTCATTACTATTAAATCTCACAATTTGCATGCATGTGACATTAGAGGGGCTATGGGTGAAACAACTTCCTATCACAAAAGAGATTTTTTATTTTTTATTTTTTTGGTTCATGTGTGTTGTTCATCTTTTGGCCTGCCTTTTTTGTCTCCCCCTCGATGGTTTTGATCATTGATTTTTTATTCACTACTGTTTATCACTTACATTCCCACCTTACATACCTATGATACAAGTTACCTACCTACATACTTAGGATACTTGCCCACTTACAAAGGTAGTTACTAGCTACCTAAGTAGTGTGAACTAGAAATATGATGGCTTGTAGGATAGGTTACCATGGTTCCACCTTGGTACCACAACTGAGTTACAAGGAGTTTCCAATTGATGTTCAGCCCTTTTTTTTTTCCTTAAAACCAAGAAGAAGAGCTCATTAGCCTCACTTTGCTTTGCTATGGCTAATAGAAAGTTTTGAGCATTGTTCGTTCAAGAGATGATGAAGAAAACACTCATCAATGGGCCCCTTGATTGATTGAGTTCCCTTTGTATGCTATTCATTATCTGCTTCTATGGCTTGAAACAAGTACAAAAAGTATTTGTCTTTTTTTGATTGGAATGATTATCTAACAAGAAAAAAAGAATAAGGAAAAAGTCATCCACCATAAGTGCCTGCTTCCTAGTATGAAAATCTAAACCTACTCTTCACATAATGGCTAATCCCCTGCCCCCAATGAGTGTTAGGTTCTACCTTACATCAAAAAATATGCTTTTGGGTATGTATGAGTTTTCATTACCTTTAACTTAAAAGGAAAAACTCATGCTTATTGTAGTTACCTTTTCAAGCTTGACATTTCACTGTTGAATAATTATTTTATTTGAAATTTTGATTTCGCTGCAAAAAAATTATTTAATTAAAAAACTATTTTCATGTTCTTCATCAGCAATGTTTTACACAAACATTTTGTATCATAGACAAGTTTTGATCTCAGAACCTCCCCTGCAAAAACAAAAATTGCACTAACCACTAGCATACCATTAGGCACTAAAGAACATGATTTATGTTTTAGATTTATTACATACACAAAGTTTTTAAAGGAAAAAAAATTAATGCCATGTAGCAGAACAATGCAATTCTTCGCGGGGCTACATTGTCAGGCCCATAAAAAAAACACCAGTACAAACTTCAGACTTCAATAAACAATAAATTTTTTTTAATTCAGCAAGAAGGGACCTTAATTTTTTTTTTCAGCAATTTAAAAATAATATAATTTTTGCTGAACCTGAAAAGATACTATGATAATGAAAAATAGCAATTACATCATCAACAACAACCAAAGAAAAAGGATATGGTTTGGGTATGAATTCATCCATACCCTAGAATTTTCCTAAGCTTGTTCATGATGCATGCTGTAAAGTTGCACCTACATTGGCAACAAAAAGAGTATTATGTGCTTTGTGTCTGACTTCCACTACCCCCTCAAAAACATTTGTACGCATTTGTGCATGGTGCAAAGCATTATGTATCTGACCAACTAACTAACAAACAAGGCATGATAATGATGATAGATTCTAAGTTTGTTGTGTATACCTAGCAGACTGACTAAGTAAGCTTTACAACAACAAAGAAACGAAAGTTGACATCTGAAATTTCTGTACACAATCTCCCCTCTCCTGCAAGTCATGCAGGATAGGGTCCAATAATCTGCATGTTCTCAACCACGAGAGGATAGGGCCTTGTGCTTTCTGACTTGTAAAGGTGCATTCACACTTGGTGTTAGGGACTCTAGTGTTGAGTCTCCTATCATCATGCTGGTCATTTAGGACTTACACCTACTTACCATGAACATTTTACGTTAAGTTAACATTCACTTAAAATTAAGCTATCGCCCATTTAACATTGGGTGCCACCTAGATTTTCATTTAACACTGACTTAACATCAAGTGTGAATGCACCATAATTATAAATGCACCATAATTATAGGGGAAGGACCTGGGGATGGCCTGGTCCTGGTCACCAGGGCCTTCCCTAATGTTATGGCCATTGCCTTGTGGGTGGTGGTCGCCCAAAGGAGCAGGCCCAAAAATTAGGGGAGGCCCATGGGAACAGGGCTTGCCCCCAACATAAAGCAATAAAGGGTTTTTTTCACTCACATAAGGGAAGGTCTGCATGTGACTAATGAGAGGTTCCTTCAACTGACCAACCAATCTTCCATGCAGGGAGGTGCTTTCAAATACGAAGAAGAAGGTTTTGATCGAGTGGCTTCATGTAGTAGTAGTGCATGTTCTTAGAATATACCATATAGGCCTTGTGCAAGGAGGGTGGTGTTTACACATTTTCCAATGGCTTGAGGAAGATGAAGAGAAAGAACAAAGGGTGACTTATCGGTCATTATGTTGTTAACATGACTTTAAACCAATTCAGACTGTGCCTTCAAATCATTGATGGGCATATCAATTTTAATATGTTAGTCAAATAAGGGTAAATTCAAATTTTCAAAAAAAAAAATCAATTGGGTAAAGGTATATAGGTTTCAAAAAGTTTTCAAACTAGGTAATAGGTATAGGGTAGACATGTCAATGAGTGAACAGTTAAGCTCTCAAAGTGCTTAACTCAAAATCGTAAGACTTTGCACCTTTGCCTCTCAAGTTCAAAAGATTTTTTTAGAGCTCAACTTGGGTTGGGTCCACCAAGTCAATTAATTTTCTTAAATATTAAAAAATATGATTATCAAAAGTAGGTGGGATCAATGTTTGGTTACCAACTTAAAAGATGATTTAAAATTCAACACATACGTCTTTTTAGTGGCTGAACATATTCACTAAGTCAGTCACCACAATGGGTTCATTGGTATCTAGTTAGATAGTCACCAACTTAATGATTAGTTGTAATCAACTAGTTACAAGATTAATCATATGGTGACATATTGTAGCATAGTTCTTTGGTTATTCACTAGTTAGTTACCATAATTTACCTAGTTAGCCTGCATGTTGACTGAAATCCATTTCGATTTTCATGTCAACCAGCCTACTTCAAATAATATATAATATTCAGATCAAATTGTGCTTGTGTTTTGTAAAATCATGGGGAATATTTGTAACCTTAAAAGCTTTAAAACTAAAAAAGCATGAGTACTACTACCATAATGCTGAGAGTGTCTTGGTCTTGATACACAAGAAAAAATTCTTAACATGGCTGAAAGTGTCACATGAAGAAAGTAAACTTGACAATATGCTCCTTTTGAATGTTTTTTCTCTTGAGCCAAAAGCCTTCCCTCAGTTGTTTTGTTGTGAGCTTCAAAATGCTATAGAAAAAATAGTTCAAAGTAAACACAAACTAAAATTCATGTTGAAAAAAATATCCATTACAATATCACTTATTTCAAAAGCTAATAATTTTGAAGCCATAATTAACAAAGATGGAGTAACATTCCCCCCAAAATGTTGGAGGGGGGGGGGGAGGTCTTCTTGGAGAACTTTCTAATCATGCTTCTAATCATTTTCGGTCTCTCAAAGCTTTGCAAATCACCATTACAAAAGAGAAAGGAAGATCCAAAATTGCAGCCCCAATCTAAATTCTTCCTTGCCCCCATTAGAGTTTATTCCTGTAAGTAGGGCAGAGTGCTTAAACCCTATTAGGTTAGTCAAATTTGAACTATATATGTCATGGGTTGTGTATGTGCATGTATGTGAAAGCCCGAATTCTTAGGCTACTCCGTGCATGGTAATGTGACATGCCCCCCATGATGACATGACATGTGCCATGGAAGAGGATGTGTGAGCATGTGCATGTAAACGGATTAAGTGAACACCTAGACTCCTAAGCTAAACTACAAGTATCATGTTGCATGTGACATGAGAAGCAATTAAATTATAACATATCTTTGTTAAATGGCAGCTGCACTAAAGACATAAGCTTCTCTAACTAAAGACTACAGGGATTATTCACTATTAAATTAGACACTAATAACACAAGATTTCCCTAAGCCCAAAAATTCCCAAGAGAGAGAATTTTTGAAACACAAGGTTAGTTCCTTCACACTTCACCATGTTTTCAATTTTTGTTACTAAAGGCAGTAGCCTAGTGGGAAGAGGTCAGGATCATTGTTGTCATGTTCTAGCTTTTGAACATAACCTTTGGTCCCAGTTTTTTTTTTTTTTAATTTGAATAAAACCTCTAGTCCAATTCCAGGTCCAATTCTTTGCATTTTGAAATTTTTGGTCTCTTGTTCTTAAGAGAATTCAAAAGAGAGTTCAATTCCAAACTGAACCCAATTAGTCCTATATATAGAAAGCCCAAGATTGAAGATTTGGTAAGTACCATCATGCTACAACCAAAAAAAGTGGCCATGTGAATAAAAAATACACGCACCTATGACCTTTTCTAAAATGAAAAACTTCCATGCCAAGAATTATTCTTGTAAATCAATGCTTGGGCACATAAAAAATTGGAACCTATATTAAAACATTTTAGAGGCTACGTTTCATTCTTGTTCTAATTCCAAGTTCTACTTGCAAGAAAAGGCCAATTCTTGGTAAAGTCTAGTTCTAATTCCAAGGTCTACTTTCAGCAAAAGATCAATTCTAGATTAAGTCTACTTATATCATTAGTGGGTGTCAAACCTTTGTTTATGTCTTTGAAATCATGGCTTATAATGATCAATGCTAATTTGAAAGGAACCAATGGGAGGAGATCATCCTGCATTTTAAATTTCATGCCTTTTTTACACATCAAATCCTTATTTTGTTTTTTATGTCAAAAAGGTGCAATGTCATAATAAAATGTAAAGAGACCTTTTAAGAAATCAATGTTAATATTTTAAACAACTTCAATGTTGGATTAGCTCTAATTTCATCAACAAGCGTTTAAAACCAATCACATGTACATCTAATTTGATGGATTAATATTGTAACTTGATGTAATTGTTTAAGAGGTAAAAATATATAACTTATTATATGTAACTTATTAAGTTAGGTGGTGATATTTCATGTATTAATAATGTTCATTAGGATTATGGTGAGTCATCATCAACAAGTCATAGCACAAATGAATGTGCATGATGCATTCAATTCTTAATGGTGAAGCACACGATGAACCACATGATGAATCACTTAAATCATATATTAAATAAGAACCTTTTTATTTAGTTTCTTATATAAAAAGGTGTTTGAGGTTAATTGAAGACATCTTGATTTTATTAATATGAAAATTGTTATATAACGTTAAAAGTTTCATAAAATAAACTTGAAAATTTAAATTTTAAATATTGATGAAAGTATGTTCAATGTTTTATGCATAATTATGAATGTGTAGAATTCATAATAGGAATGATGACCATAGATATTAAATATGCACACAAGATTAAAATGTGAATAAATGTTTGTGAGATAAAGAACATAAGTCCCCATGGCTATGTAACAAAAATACATTGTTTCAATCTTTCAATTGTTTTCTTTATACATACACATAGTAATGAGTATTAATTTCCACTTATGCCATTAACACTAACCTTTTTTTTGGAGATAAACACATGTTTGACACTCATTATCACAAAATTTAAACCTACAATTGAATTTTTTTGAAATTACCCAACACTTGTTTAAATCAATGTTGGTTAAACATGCAGTTTTTAAAGTAAAAACCACCAACTGCATATTCAAAAACCTAAGAAAAATTGGTGCCAAGTTCTGAAATTGGGTTGGAACGAAACCAAGCAAAGGGTAATTCTAAAACATTTGGGAATCCACTTCAAGTCTTAATATGTTTTTTAAAATGAAACTAGACTCCAAGTATGATTCAAAGGTTAGGGTTTTTTTCTTTTAGTTCCATTTTGAGTCTTGTTTTATTGGTTATTATTCCCATTGATATGTTCTTTTTTGTATTGGTAGTGTTCATGGTTGTGTTGCTAAGTTGTTCTTTAACTTTTGTTCATGATGGTCCTAATATTTGTCTTGTTCAGTTTGGTCCTTTTTTTAACTAAGTTTCTTTTTTGTGATTTTAATGTTCAAGATTGTTAGGTAATGTCATCAATGTTCAATTTTTTAAACTAGTGTTCTTTGTGCTTGTCTATTGGTAAGTTCAAATTCCCTTTCATCTTCCTATAGTTCATTTGAATCTTGATCATGGTGGTCATTTCATTGTTCATTTTATTTGTCGTGGTATCTTGTTGTTCATCTTGTTTGCAATGCTCCTCTTGTTGTTTGTCTTGTTCATAGTGGTTTTCCTATTGCTCATATTGTCTGTGATGGTAATTCCTCGTACATGGTCCTTTAGGTCTACAAGTTATCCAAATTATACAACATCAAATTTTATATTTATTAACACATATTTTTCAAAGGTAAGTTCAAGTTCAAACATGCCTAAATAATCAAAATGTATTTTTTGTTACCCAATTGTTGCACTTGTGGGATTTAAAAGGACATCATAATTTACAAGTATCTAAAAGAGATTTTTACACTTCACAAACATTTGATAATTAATCATTAGCAAGTCTAAAATGAATCAATTGAATGAGAAAAAAATGGGCTCAAAAGAGAAAGGTGAATTTTTAAAAAGGTCCCCCCACATCTATTATTTAAATATTGAGCAAATTATCATTTTAAAAAACTTGTTAGATCATGACATCTATATTGGCGGTGTGGCATCCATGAAGCAATTCATGGAAATGAAAGAAGGTTCAATGACTAAAAATAAATACGTCATTCCTAAGCTTGGGCTTTTGGAGATGGAGGATAGTAGCATTAGATTTTAAGTTTTTGTATGTTGTAATTTTTTCTTTTTTTCTAGTTTTGATTTTGGTTTTTAAGGGTTTTTATTTTCATTGTTGTTTTTGTTTGTCACAAATGTTGGAGGGATATTTTTTGTAGTTTTCTGCCTAAAGGGGTGGTTGCCACTTTATGACCCTAAACCATTAATACACAATAGGTGTATGAAACTAGTTATCAAATGCTAGATATAAATGTGAGGTGGGAAATGATGCAACTTAGGAATTAGATTTCTTGTTTGTTATGTTAAGTTGGGTATTCTTGATTTCAACTTTGTGTTTTGGTTGTTGCCAAGGTATGTTGCAAGGTGTTTGAAGGAAAAATTCAAAAATGTATGAGGGCAAAGTTAGGAGGCAAAATTAAGGTAGAAGTAGCCAATGTTTGAAAACACAAACATGGCAAAACTAAAGGGTGATTGAAGGTGTGGTTGAAGGTTACATTATGACATGATTAAGGATTATTTTGATAAAGATGAGTTGGTGGGGTTAACCAAAAAGAAAGTGGAAAATTAAATAACGAACTTAATTACATACAATAGATCTAAACAAAATTAGAATTTTTGGCACCACAAGTGAAATTTTTGGAAATTTTGTTGAACCCAATGTCAAAGAGGGCTTATACTGACATTCATTGGTTTTAACAAAACCAACTTTCTTATCCTTTAATTGGCAGACTTGTTACAGGTGTCTGAATCTCCAACATACATCTACTTAATAACCATGAACTATTAAGTACCCAACTTCAATGCATATCACCAAGAAACAAAAATCTATCAAGGTATGGCTTTTGAGGTTAAAACTCTCAAGGTTCACTCGGTCCATATGAGCCACTAACCACTTTCCCATGCAAAAATGCAGTGCACCTCTTCTTCTATTTACTAAAAACTTGGAGACCTTTGAATTTAAATGCTTATGAAGAACTTGACTTTGAATAGTAGGTACCAAGTTCATCTAAAGCCACTCAATAGGAAAAATTCATATGCAAGAATGCACGACAAATTTTTCTTTTCAAGTTTCTTTTCATTCTTGATCTTGTTTGTCTCATTTTGCCCACCCTAAGGACACCCCTTTGAACATAGATTTCTAGCACTCGCTCTATCAATTGTCTACAACATAGATCTAAGGTATTGCAACACAAACTCCCCATTCCTTAATGTTTTTTGACTTCTATATGCCCCTTAGTTCTATAGCTCAGACCCCTCAGTCTTTCATCATACCTTAACATCAACCATTCATATCTATCCTTACATTGATCTTCTCAACTATTATGTTAAGTCATTGGTGCAGCGGAGTTCATCAACAACTAGCCATAGTTTGAAAACTGCAACAACAAGAAAATTACATACAAGAAAAAACATGTCGCCTTTCTCCTTCATACAACCTCTTATTCTTACCTCCACCAATCCATTCCACAAACTTTCTTCAATGCAATCGTTCTCTCCACCATCCATTGTTTGGCGCAACTCCTGGGTTCCATAACACACAAACAAACAAGGTCGCCTACCCATGCATTCCTTGCAAGAGTAGAATAAGTTTCTGCCACAAATGTGCAAAAAGTTAACAGCCACTAACAACAATCAAACAAAAAAACGAAACCCTAAAACATGTTGCGTTCACACCAATTAGAATGACTTTTTGTCTGGTCACAAGGTGATGACAAAAGGGGACAAGGGTGAACAAGAGTGAACAAGGGTTGTTTGAAAGGATGTTTTAAAGGAAAATTAAGTATTGTTTGAAGGTAAATAGGAGGCATAAAGTCTACGAGTTTGAACTCATTACAAAAGAAGGGGCGCCAAGGGATTCATAAGGGGGTGTTTGAGAGAAGAATCCAAGGGTGGCAAAAAGGCACACTGCACATGTGGCAAATACATGTGCATGGAACATGAAACCAATTGGCATTTGCAAAAAAAGGTTTTGATCCATTAAAAACCAATTACTATTGTAATTTGGAGTTTAGAAATATGTTAGTTCATATTGGTGTAATAAATTAGTTTTTTCTTTTTCTTTTTTTTGAAGTTTTTTGGGCTTGTTTGCAAGGTTGTTTTAGGTGTTTTTGAATTTTGGAAGCCAACCTAGAGGTCAAATGGAAACTACCTAACTTTCCACTAACCAAGAACAGGCCAAACACAAAAAATTAAATCTAGGACTGCCCATAAATTGTTCACTTGGAAATGAACCGGGTCCTATTTCTATTATATATTAATTGGAACCAAAACCAAAGTGTGGGCGTTGGGCTCTCGTAAAAGTCAAGAATTGCCCAACACTAGTTAGGAACAATGTTGTTCCATTCATGGTTTTGAAAAGAACCTTGAACCTGGGTTTGGCTAGTCTGCAAGTTACCACTTTAAAACATAGTGGCAATTGCCTTCCTAGAAAAACTTTGGACTTGTTTAAAAAGGGATCACAGCTTAGTTTGAGTTCTGGTTTGCAACCCTAATTGCACGGTTCAGTTATAGTTTAGATTATGAACCTCTGGTCTCCTTACCCTCAAAACTCTGAACCAAACAACACTGGTTACAAGAAATATGTAATTTGTTACTTAAAACAAAATCAGCTGTCTATCCTAGGGGTGTTGGCTCAGTGGTATAGCCTGCATCTGGGACTCTTGTGTCTCAAGAAAAGAGGTTCTGGGAACAAATCCCACTGGTGTGCAGGTGAGTGTCCTTGCCAGTACTGATCTTGACCTGCGAATACCAATGGCTTGCCAGGTTGTGTCTGCTCTTGTGCGTAAGAGGGGGGAGAGAGAGAGATGCAAACTTTGGTTCTGGAATGAAATCATCTAGGAAACGTTGATCTTGGGTAGTTTCAAATTCAAAGAAATTGGAATTTCTTGGTTTCGGAACCCCAGTTGTCAGCTTTTATTTTTCAAATAGGTCCAGGCATGCCAATTCTTGGGACTCAAAAAAAACTCAACTCCAAGTTCTGGTCTCAAAGCTGTCGCAAACAAGAGAATACATAAGTGTGCTTTTGTTTTGTTGATTTTAAATACTTCAGTAAGTTAGCTTAGTGTCTCAGTGAACACACACTTGAGTACACACTTTTGGTGCATTTTCTTCCATGCAATGAGTCAAAAGACAACCCATCTGCAGTGCAAATCAACTGGCTATCCAACTATGAAGCTTGTTTGTTTTGTTTTGTTGGATCTTCCAACCCAAGCATCTGGCCTTGCTCTTGATATTGTTGCAAAGTCCTTCATGAATAGTGATGGTTCAAGGTGGTTTCAATATGTTTAGACATATAGTGCAGAATTTGTTGAATATTTAACAATTTTTCATTGAAAATTTAATAAAAATCCAAATTTGAATGAAATTTGGATTTCAGACCTAGGTTAAAGAAGGTGTATCATCTGTTTGCTCAACAGCACATGTCACACCAGTAATAAGTATATAGTAAATACCTTGACCATTGCCCTCTGGAGGCACAATTTTCAACAGAAGAAATCATGAAGCAAATCAATATTTGACTAGTGTGGTCAAAAGTTGATTCAATCTCTCATGGTATTTTCATTGAAACTAGTGTGGCCTCTGCCGTTGGCCCAAGTGTTACCACGTCCTAAACTGATTTTTCCTTCCAAAACCTGGTTTTTTTGGAATTTATTTGAATTTTCAGTGGCAGAAATCACTTTAAAATCAATATCTGCCACCTTCTGAGTCCAAATGTTACCAAATAAATTCCATTAAATCCTGCTCATCAAGATCTTTCCAACAATACCAAAGGCGCATTCCAATTCTTCCACAATTTTCAGCTACGATTTTATTTAATTTTTAGTGAAGAAATCATTCAATATTCAAAAATTTCTACACCACAAGCTCAAATGCCATGAAACCAAGCCGATGCACCCCCCTCCTCGCGAGCTTTCCAAAGAGACCAAGAATGTGATTGGAAGCATCCTGGTTCAATGGATCTCATAAGTTCAAACAAAACAAAACAAAACAAACAAACTACCTTCCTTCATAGATAGATAGTTCTGTATCGTAGAAATGACACTTTCAATCCAAAGACAGATAGTTGAATAAATACATGGCCATATTAGATTTTTAAATTTTAGTATGGATAGGATATATATATGTATATCCAAGCTTTTGAACATCCGCCCAAGTATGCAATTTCCACATGGGTACTTGAACAACTTTGTGTAGGACTAGCCATATTAACATCAAATATGAAAGCCTCATCCATGTGTATCATCAATCTAAATGTTGGCATGGGTCATACAATAAAATGTTTTGGAAACTTTACAAGGCCTTGACTAGGCTAGCCTTGATCAAATTAAAATTTCAAAACTAAATATGAAGTTTTCCATACTTGTGAGTTAAGGCAACCTAAATGAGATTGAAAAATGACCAGTTTTGACTTCAGTAGATCAAGAGGCCATTTCTAGGTCCAATTTTGATTTCATCAGGAGGCCAGTTCTAAGTTTGGTTTCCATTCCTTTTTAACAATATCAGGTGTAGCCTGTGCTGTTGGCCCAAAGTGTGAACAAATTGAGGGCCCAACTGATTTTTCTTTCCAAACCCAATTTTTGCAATTCAATATTTGAACTTTTAACAAAAAAAATCACTAAAAAATCAATATCTTCCACACCTTAGGTCTGAAAATTTTGAAATAAACTCTATTAAATCTGACTCGTTGAGGGCTTTCCAATCACACCAAGACCACCCCCAAATTTCAATACAGTCTTCAGTTTCGATTTCATTTAGTTTTCATTGAGAAAATGGTTCAATAATCAATAGATTCCACACAGCAGCTCGAAACAGTCTGAAACGTAAACCCTAATGACCTGTTTCAGAACAGTCTCATTACCAGAGCCAGGGCCATGCTTGGCTCCATCTTTTGTGAGCCCCTTATTCTTGTAATGGGTTCCCCTAATGCCTTAACTACCACATAAAGAGTGTGGGTCTTTTGAGAAGCGAATTACGAGAACCACACAGGCCCTGTATTCCATTAGCACCCAACGTTAGGGCTGGTCTTACCACATAAAGAGTGTGGGGTTTTTGAGAAGAGAGTGAACTTCCTAAAGCACTTCATTTAAAGACAAGAACCCCTTGAAATGATAATTCGAAAATTCCAATGGTGGAAAAACTAAACATAAGTCTTTGCTAGTAACAAGTTTATTCTAGTTCTTTTCCATACAAGTTTTGTAGAGTCAACTCTTTTCAGCTGCAAGCCTCAAGAGCCCATAATACTTATTATTGACAATTCCAAATTAGGAATATTGGAATCCAAGTGCAATTTCTTCAAATCATGCAATACATCCATATTTATGTTAGGAAATTTTTTTTAAATATCAATGTTTGAACTTTTTCAAATACTAGGTAAAATTACTTTTTAAAATTATTGAAAGTTTTATAAATTCACAATTGATTTAAGATTACTTAATTCAAGTGATGAGAATTTCTAGGCATTGGTACATGGGAGTTTTCTATAATCTTTCATAAATTCCTTTTGATTTTACCTGATCCTTCATATGTTTGTCAATAAACAATTCCAAAAACATTTCCAATATAACTAGCATAACTATCTCACTCCTTTCTCAATAACTATTTCTTATCTTTATAACTATTTCACCTCCATTCAATACCCACCAACATGGATATGCAAAAGCAAATTAATATGTGCCTTTTCATGTCCATGATGTGTATGTTTATTAATATGAAATTTAACATTGACATAAATAACGATGAATTATTGATAGTCATATGGAAACATAATAAGAAGGAAAATTGTCCCTGATATTGTTTAGCAACATGTAGCCCAAGTTAAGGTAGATGGAAGTACCAAGCACCAACAAATCATTTACAAACTTTCTTACAAGGGAGATAACTGAACAAATTTCCTCAAAAGGTAAAAGTAAGCATACACAAGTGTGGTTCAACTAATAACCAATGTGCAGCTGACAGTTTTATTTTCAGTTTTTTCTTTTAATCAACTTCATTTTGCACTCATATTAACTATGCATGTTACACAGTTCCATTATCTTTCATGATTTGTGTTAACACTGCAAAATTTTATTAATAGACACATTGCAAAAAATTTAAATGTACAAGGGAAAAAGAAAAATAAAAAAGATTAGTTTACAGGACATGAAGCTAACACAAAAACTAGATGCCAAAATCTGTCTCAATAATCAACCACTCATAGCAGGTCAGCTGTGGTGATGAGGGGTGCAGCTTGAAGGGATGGAAGTCACAAGGTAGGTAAACCTACCATTCTCGCCTAACTTATCACCCAACTTAAGATGAAGGATGCTTGCATCCTTTGTGAACTTAACGCCCAACTTAAGATGAAGGACGCTTCCATCCTTTGTAAGCTTATCACCTGACTTAACATGAAGGATGCTTGCATCCTTTGTAATGTAATCGAGATTCTTAGATGGAGAAAAGCAACCAAGACAGAAAGACAGCCTTGAGAAAAGTAACCAAGACAGAAAGAGGAAGGCCCTTTGAAGATCCACATAGAATTAGCACAATTGTATAAGAACACATCAGCTTCTTATTTGTCTAAACCTCAATTGCTAAATGGAGGAAATAATCATGTTTGAACATGCCATAGTGAGTGGATATGTTATCTGAGGAAGAAACCCTTGTTTTTCATTCTAGCTTTCTAATTCGAGGTTAAATACTATTTCAATGTTTATAAAAAAGACCAAAACAGCTGTAGAAAGCTTCATCAACATTAAAGCTTGAGAGCATCAAGAATATAAAAAACTTCAACTACTCTCAAGAAGGGTTTTTTTTTGTGACATGTCTCAACAAAAATATTTGGAAAATAATTGTTTTCCGACTGTAAATTCTACTAATTTTGCTCTTTTATGGGAATTAATACTCACCAAGTGATCAATATCACAGAATTCCCCCACCCCCCCCCCAAAAGGAAGGGCCTGCTCTTGGCGTGCGGTTTCCAATGCACCCATTTTGAAAATATATCAACTGTCCAACAGTGTAGGTTAGTAAATAATAATCTGCTTGAAATTTAGGGCAACAAATGGTTGGCAGAACCTGACAAGGCCAACAATCTGCATATCTGGAAGACCACTACCTGCATTTTCCATGGTTTTCAGTCAATTACTACAAAGAATGAATCCACCAGTCTTAGAATACAAACCTTATACCCTAAAAAGACAGAAAAAACTTGAGGCACACATTCAATTGAAATAATATTCATGTCCTCCAAGGGACCAATTGAATACAAAGCAGCAACTGCAAAGACTACATCAAAATTGTGCCAGATTCTCTGTGCAACACCAGAATCAACATGAGAGCATACAGTTTGGCCTTTGCTGTGAATCACAAATCAACCCTGCAAAAGAATGCCAGCATCAAAGCTTCAGTAACTCAATGGGACACAAAATCCAACCTTGAGACCTTGGTCAACTCCTGAGAAGATTTTCAACTTGATTCCTCATCATGTGCACCCTCACAAATCACAGTGAAGCTCTTAAGCCCTCTGCAGCAAGCCTACTCAACTTACCTTTTTAGATATGTTGCTTGACAGCCAGTCGAGACCCTCATACAAACCTTCTCCTGAGGTGGCACAGGTGCTTTGAATGTACCTGTGAGAAACTCACACGTAAACCAATTTAATTTAGTAACAGACACCGGTGACATCAGAATATATAAGTTCATAAGTACTGAGAACTTCTCCATAGTTACAATTTAAGTCAACCTAAAAAGTATTGAGAGATGACCTGATAGTAAGGGAAGGAAAACCAGCCAAGAACAACAGAGAACCAAAACAAAAACTCAGAAGCAGTTTCAGCAACAGCAAAAGTCAGAGAGGTCAGATGAAATACCCTCACTTGTCCAAGTAGACCTCCAAAAACCCCTTAAAGACAACCTCTTAGGAAACTAGCTTACTCTACTCCATACAAATGTTCAATTATGTGCAAAATATTGAAGCAATTACTCTCAACCATCAACTCATTATGCCTTAGAACTAGGATTGTTGCCACCCATTCTGCTAGTTGTGAAGGTCACACAGGCCAAACATCAACCATGGAGTAAACATAACCAGGAGCACAACAGACAACAGAACTCACCAATGGCGTTGGCGCAATGAGTGGAGGCCAAGCTTGTCAGTAATGTCTGCTGCATTCATTGCATTGGGCAAATCCTGTTTGTTGGCAAACACAAGCAGAACTGCATCTCGCAGCTCATCCTACAAGGGCCCACAAACTCAGAATGTCATGTTTGAGACACTTAACCTATTCGTATAACAAAACAAACTTCCAAAGCGGTGTGAGGACAGAATATCCAAGGTTCCTGTGATCTTCCAAATTTTCAATGTCTTGAATACACTCAATCCTTAAGACTATAAAAACTCTCATAAGCATTGAGAAATCTCCATGCTCACAATGAAGGTAACCAGGATGTTTGGATGAGGACTACATCTGCAATGTCAAGTTTCCATTTCCCCCACACAGAAGATCAACTTTGGAGGAGTCACTTTCAAAGCTGTGAGCTCTTGAGCCCTTAACTTCTTTGAATTGTAAACAACCAGAGCCAGTTGATGGGGTCTTACTTCAACATGAATGAAAACAGAAACAGGGTAGTAATCAACATGATTTCTTGACCTGTGGCTCAACCTACTCCCCTAACATGAACTCACATGTCAAACCTACATCCACCTTTCAGCATCCACCAAACTATAACTGATTGGTAAGAAAAGAGTTCAAAGCAACTCAATACTACAAAATACTACACATTGAAAAGACAACAAGCATGAGATCTTGCACAGATTTTCAACAACCAAGTCACTTCTGAGGCTCAAGTGAGTCCCATAGACAGGCTCAACTCCCACATTCTCTTATTGTGTTTGCCCACAAGGAAACCCTAAATATTATGACAGCATGACTCACCTCACTCAACATCCGGTGAAGCTCATCCCTTGCTTCAACAATTCGGTCTCTATCATTGCTATCTACCACAAAAATCAGACCCTGTGTATTCTGGAAGTAGTGCCTCCACAATGGCCGAATCTGTTCACATCTCAGATTGGATGGATATAAGTATTCTAATGTGCACCAAACCTCAAACACAAAGCCCCTGCACGACTTGAACCTGGACCTTTATCCATATAACAGTGCATTCCTTCACTTGTACTGGCAGTTTACACAAGAATGTATACACAAATAAAGTCTTAGTAACAGCAACAAACAGGAGAGGATGCCACAAAAGTGCAGTATAACATTTTCTCAAACTAGAAAGACTATCAGAAAACTGCAGAACAATTTGAGACTGATGCAAGTTAGGTTCATACCTTGTCCTGACCTCCCACATCCCAAACAGTGAAGCTGATGTTCTTGTACTCCACAGTCTCCACATTGAAACCTGACAACAGCCATTACAATGATTAGATTAGGTTCCAGTGATCTTTAACAGAATTTTTTTAAGATCAAGATCACTTCAACACAAAACTCTAGCCTCAAAGCTGTAAAGTAGAGACACCTCACAGAAATGATGAAGGATTGCAAGACACTTTGGATAGATCGGAAAACACAATTTCCTACCAGAGAACGTGAAATCAGAGAGAGGAAGACAAGGTCTGTGTGATTATAAGGCAAGAAAGGAACTAGTGCACACTGCCTGTCCCTGTTCCGAGATCTGGTTAAGCCAACAAAAAAGTTCATGACCATGGACAACGACGTCATGTAGACGTATCCATCTCAGTGAGGCAAAAATCAAGAGAAGTGACAACAACGAGACACGAGGCCTAAGGTTCATTCCTCCAAACCCTGCTTGTGACAACCTAAACACGGCTCTGCCGTCGCCTTGTATCAACACACAAAGACCAAACTCGAGACACAAGATCTGAAAACCTCTAAGATTCAAACAGCCACGAACAAAACGGAAACAGAGCTCGCGCATACAAAACAGCACCGGCCAGCCGGCCAGAGATGTCTCCCGCATCGGAGAGACGGAACAAGAAAGCCACCAGAGCAGGCGTGTTTGGGAAGTCCCGGCTTACCGATGGTAGGAATGGTGGTGACGATCTCCCCAAGCTTCAGCTTATAAAGAATGGTCGTCTTACCGGCAGCATCGAGACCAACCATAAGAATGCGCATCTCCTGCTTGGAGAAGAGCCTTTGGAACAACTTGGTGAACGTGAGCCCCATCGCAGCAGAAAAAATCCTCCTCCTCCTCCTCCTCCTCCTCCTCTTCTTCTTCTTCTTCTTATTCTTCCTTCTTCCGCACTAACACGAACGAGATGGCTGCCGATCTGCGTCCCAAGGCTCCGACGAAAGCACCAAATTCTCCAAAGAAACTCCGCAAAACACACAAGAAAACACGCAAACGTGCTCCGCAAGAAACGCGTGCAACAGCGAATATGGGAGAAAGAAGAAGAGGAAAATGAGCAAGACGCTCACCGGCAGTGACCGGTCGCGGAAAGAAACGCGTTCAACAGTGGACGAGGAGAAGAAGAAGAAGATGATGATGATAAACTCTATGGGCACCGGCAGCAACCGGTCTCCGAGGTCTCAAATAGGGCAGGTGGAGGTGTTCTTTGGTGACACGAGGGTTTTTTTGGGAATTATTACCATTTGACGGAGTCTATTAATTCAGTAGACCAATGAACGGGGGCTATTGGGACCCCAAATGGATGGATTAGGGGTAGTAGGTGTTGGTCCAGCATAATGTGATTTTACAGAGGTACCTACCTAACCTATGAAGGAACAAGTGAGTATCAACCTCTTTTTTCTGGCGATTTTGCTACACACCCAAAGGGCTTGTGGCAGCCCCATTGTAAAAATCAGGCGAAAATTTGGACTAGTTCGCCTAAATCTCCAAGTGAGAAGTGGCACCGTTATCACCACTAAGATATCCTTAAGCTTTAGGTTGCCACTATCTCTCTCCCTCCCGCCGCAATCTCGCCAAGTAGGCTGCCATTGCAAAAGACCTTCTCACCACCATACCTTGTACAAGATTCATCAACTTGCCAGCAAGCAACAACATGAGCGACCCTAAGAATTGCCAACATGTGGCAATATAAACACATCTAAGTTCGTCAGTACTTGCACGATGACGTAGTTTAGTATAATCGGCTAGATTGTAATTGTAGAATCTGGATTTCGAATTCCAGATTTGATTTGAAATTGAAGAAACATGGATTTTATTGGCGGTCCATCCTCGTGGATTCTGAGAGCTTACTCTTGGAAGTTGGAAGTTGACACCAGAAGTTCTAGCTTATGTTCCACTGCTTCAATCTTGGAATCAAAATTGGGGGAGATTTGAGAAGGTCTAAAATCAAGATTTGGTGTACAAGACAACTTGCTAGAGTAATGCCTTTGGTTGCAAGCATCTGAATGGCAAAAGTTGCAACAGTCCCATAATTCAAGAACCAAAGATTTGAGATTTCCCTTATGGAGTGGAGGTAACAATGGTCCCAAAACCCAACAGTAAAATTTAGAGTTACATTCTCAATCCAAGAACTAGGTTACATGTATGGTCTAAGTAAACTTTACACATTTTGGTTGTTCAATTCTTGAAATATGATTACAAGTTGTTTGTGAGACTTGGGGGTTAGTTTGATAAGTGCAGATTTCAACTTCAGAGTCACAACTTAAGGGCTGGGTGTACATTGCAATCTCCATATCCTAGTGCTAACTTCCAAATTCCAACACAGAGCAAACTCTTCTTTCTTAGCTAAGACATTCCAAAACCCATCTCCTTTATTCTTGTAATTATTTTTTATTGGATCATCTAAGGTTTTGAATAAACCTTCCTCATCCCTTGAAGCTTCAACTTGGGCTTCTAGTTTTGTGCATATTGGGGTTCTAGGGTTTGGAAAAAACCTTCAAATTCCCATATCCATCTCTGATGCTTGTTCCTATAGTTATTTGCACATTGACATTTTAGGGTTTGGATTTTAATTTTGTTGTTATGCTTGATTTGTCAAAACCTTGAGCAAGATGGCCTTTCTACAAGTTCCCAAAAACATCAAATATCATCCTATGTATCATGTTTCTTCATCCCCTAAAGATGGAATTAATCCATCAAACTCTTTTACCATAGCCACCCATTGTTGTGTGTGATTTAACTTCTAATGTTCTATCTAAGCAAGGTCCTAATTCAAAGAAAAAGAAATTATATGAAGGGGTTTGAAATTTCCAAGATGTTTGGATTGTTCACTTTCCTTGGGCTAAGTCAGTGGTTAATGAGAAAAGAGAAGTGCATCAAGTGCCATGCATGATTTGCATAATTGTGGAGGGTAAAGAAAATTTATTGGCTCCAAAGCTAGATAGCTTACAAAAGCATGTTAGCCATCGCAAAAGTAAAAGTTTCCATTCCTAGTGTGGATGTTAATTCATATTATATGAACAAAAATTTTGTGCATGCCAAATGAACAACAATACACAATTGGTCAATGCCTTTCTATTATGAACCTACTTTATAGTGATATATCTTCTAATCACAAATAGAAATATGTTCAATTTCCCACTAGTTTTCACATTCTTGTTCATGGCCATCCTATGACTAATTTTGAGGGTTTCAAATCATTGCACCAAATGTTGTCTATGAATAATGTTTCCAAAAAACATTGGTTTAACTCATCAAGTTGGGGTATTGCAAAAAGTATGCATGGTGTATTGTTAGATGTTACAAAGCAGGGATTGTTATTTGGTGGATGTGAGCAAGTGAGCATGATCCCAAAAAAATTGGAATATTTCATTGACACATGTATAGAATATTGCATGACATGGAAGAATATTTTAACCACATGTCCAAGGATGAAAAATGAAAATGGATTTTTAAATGAATGAAAAATTAAAACGGATGAAAAAAAGATGAATAAAACATTTTCACAACCAAGAGTTATGTATCAATCCAAACAATACTTCTTCACAACCGAGAGGGTGTTAACTAAAACCCCACATGTTCATCTATAAAAGGTATGTTTCCATTAGAAATTAAAACAATATGAAACTGCACATTCTCTATACCATTTCAACTTATTTTTTATTTGAATTCAATCTTTCAAACATCTTATGTCTAGGAGCATTTTTGTTACTTGAATAATCAAACTACATTTTTTCCCCCTCTTCACCATAATTACCTAACTCCAATTTTTCTATGGTTATGACCCATTTGCAATTTTTAAACATTCATTTTATAATGGCAAAAAGAAAATTCATAACAATGGTCAAATTAAAGACCTTGGAAATTTTGATTGAATACACTTTAATCTCAAGCAAACTAAATATAACTAGTGGGTACCTGTTAATTGTTTCAACCAATTAATAACTCTTGTTGTTGTTCTGTCTGTGTACTCCAACTATAAAATATTTTAGAATATTTTGGTGCATTCAATTTTTTGCCTTCCAACATGTTATATTTTTAATATTGAATAAAATCTCATTACTTTGCAAATTAACGATGTTTTTAGAGATCGAAAAAGAGGTTGGGGTT
>Ga0209208_10001708_pt1 | contig 31278 bp, 21 predicted proteins | sample S1TSphfallax_3_FD_187694 | JGI IMG/M metagenome (GOLD analysis project Ga0209208, IMG submission 187694) | Host-associated microbial communities from peat moss isolated from Minnesota, USA - S1T2_Fd - Sphagnum fallax MG (SPAdes) (version 2) | ecosystem: Host-associated > Plants > Peat moss >...
AATAGAAGGATTGTTAGTTTAATGTGCCCTTTAACAAAATTACACTAGCTTTTTAAAAGTATTTTAAAAAAGCTAACATTAATGATTGTTTGATTACAAAAAGTGCAAGCCAACCTTGATTTTCATTGGATACGAATACCTATTCCATCTTTTTTTTTAAACAATACATCTTTAAATGATTTTTTTATCAAAATAGGCTTGTTAAGGTGAAGTAATTGAAATGTGATACCCCTCAAGCACAACACTATAAAAATTTCATTTCATGAAAGGTGATTCCTATTGTGTAATAGCACACCACACATGTTCCAAATTCTTCTTCCAACTTTAATTATTTTGTTCACATTCTCCATAAAACCTTCAAAAATTCATGAATTCAATCCTTAAAAACTTATAGATCTAAATCAAAGCCATTTGGCCAAAATCTTGATTGCTAGGTCAAGGCATTGAACCATTTTTATTTATGCAACTAAATTAACACATCATGTATGAAAAACACGGAATAAGAAATTTTATGAATCTATGTATGTTCAAATGGCTATAATCATCACAAAATCCAAGTTGTCATTCTCTTTCACTACCAGAATGTCTCAACATGCACATTTTGAATTGATTCACATTTTTTTAAAAATCTAAGAACTTTTATTTTCATTTTTGCTTCCTTGTTGAAAAGTAACTTATTAGGTGTTAATGGCAAGGTGGAAAGATTTATGTATTCACCACATGTCCTTAATTGTAGAATAATTTCCCTTATCTTTTTACCAAGTGAACATCTTGGAATTGTGTCAAAACTTTTCAATTGATTCATCAATTTGAATAACATCAAAAGCAATATTTCACTTTGATTTTTCTCTTGATGTATCAAGGTGAAAGTCCTTTAAGGTGTACCATGCAAGACAAAAAAGACATAATCTTTCCTACAATCCTTTTTTACCCTATATTTTGATCCTTATAAAGAACAATGACTCAAAAGTTGTCAAAAGGACTATATTTTTAGATCATTAAAATTCTAGATTCCATCATAATCATCTATAAATGTGTCTTTATATGGTAAAAAAGATAGAAAAGGGTGACATTGTGACAAGATTTTGGTACACCATATAGAATTTGGACCCATCATCATCTTTTGGTCACCTTACCACACATGTTGTTCTTTTATTTTATCATGTTTATAGTTTTCCTCTATTTTTTCCATCTAAACACATAATTTATATAGGTTACAAATTGAAGTAACCTTCATGTGTTATAGGTTAATTGATTTTCCTTTAAAAACCCATTTGATCCAATTTTCAAAATGATCCTCATTAGACAAATGTTCATCCAATAGTTTTCATATTATTATTTTATCACAATGTTCATGATGTGTTTTGATGTTGTTGTTTGCACTAAATGATCCAAACGTTGATTGTATATATTTTCTCACATTTAATTTGTATTTGCATAATGTCTAAAAACAAATTTTTCCTCCATAAAAACCACAATATCCTCCATGGACACTTACATAATTTTAAATATATATATCGTATGTAGAGGCCTAAGCCTAGTGGGAAGTTCGATCAAATTGTTGAAGCACAAAAATATTATGAACACAAAAAACATTAACATGGGCATGTTGGCTACAACAAATTATCATAAACAAGCTTAAGAATAATCCCAATGATACACATGAACATGACAATGACATAATCTATGAAAACATATACCTAAATGAATTATTATTTGTAAGGTTAAGAAATTGAAACATAAAACAAGGTGAACAATGTTATCTTCCAAAGTCATACAAGTTAAATATATGTTCATTAAAGGGGTAAAAATGATGAACAAGGACACAAAGTATGCAAAGTGGACTCCCAAATGAGGTTTATTTAAAATCTAAAGTATGTTCATAAAGCTTAACAAGGAGAAGGTCTAAAACACATGCAATTGACCATGAATGTAAATTAATGGCAATTATGTGGAATCTTGTTAACAATATTGTGAAGTTATGTGTAAGCTTTGGATTCATGATAATTATATCAGTGAAGTAATTATGACCAAGAATAAAAAAGAAATGATGTAGTTAGAGTGTTTAAATATACATGTGATTTTGGTAATTTGAATGTATCAAGTGATAAAAACAAAAAAACTTTGAATGGGTTCAACCTCTAGGAAATGTTTTTTGAACATGGAAAATTGAAATAAAACAATTGTAAATGTCTTTTATTAAAGGAAGTCTCAACTTTGTTGTGGTTGAAAATTGAGAATAACTTAGTGTACATTAATTTAATCATGAATTGAAAGATTGCACAATATAAGTTGAATGGTTTTTATTTCTTACTTTTGTTATTGATCATGATTATGATTGTGTTCAAAAACCAATCATATGCAAAGGTCTAACAAATGAGTTAAAGTGTGTTAAAACCTTATAATCACATTATCTTCATGTGTATGTGTGTGTGAAATATGTTCAATGGAAGTAGTAAGATTTTGAAGCCTATCAAAATTTTGTGAGTAATGTGTCCATGAATGTATAAAATGTGAACCAAGTATTTTGAAGTTAGAAGATTCCACTAACTAATATAAAACATGGAATTGCTTTGTAAAAATTCATTGATTGTTTGTTCTATGTATGTAATAACATTCACAATACATGTTTTAAAAATAATTAATGACTAGATTTTAAACACATATCAATGAAAATGAAGGTCAAAACACAAAACCTTTCTCTTATGTCACATTTTCACTTTTCAAGCAAAAAATGTGTTCAAACATTTCACATTACATCAACAATTCTACGTATTTACTACAAATAATTTATCCATGAGCATGGATGTCCCTTCTATTTACAACTACATTGGCACAAACATTTAGCATCCCCACAAAAATGACACTTGCTCTATAACTTCCCATTGCATTTATCCCTTTAGTTTGGATGCCAAAAGAGTTAAGATTTTAACATTTGAACTAGGTCACACACTAAATAGGTTTAAATTTGAACTATTCTAGATCCCTTTTATGTTTCAAAACATTAAATTATTCTACAAATGGAGATTGAATTGAAATATAAAGTGCGGGTGTAGTTTTTCATTGTGCAAAGACCATAAACATTGATATGTTTAATAACAAAGTCATTAAAGTTCACCTAAAGAGCGACAACATCATCGCATGATTGGGACTGGGAGCTCAAATCTGAAAAAAAAGGTTTTAACATTAACAAATTTTGGAATTGAACATACATGGAATTTAAATATAAATAGTCATAAAAAAAAAATTTGTATGTGTTAAAAACAAGACCAAATTTTTCCATTAATTTTTTTGTGGAAGTCAAACTTTTGCAATTTGGGGATGTGGTTATCATATAGATAGCCTTGCATGAATTGTCAATAATTTCCAACTCTTTCATTTTACATTTTATTTTAGAATAAGTATCTCTCTAAATAGTAAAAAAATTAGTTAAAAATATGCTACCAAAATAAAGTTAAAGTCGAAATGTGACAAAACATTTATCTCAATTTTTTTGACAATAAAAGGAATATTACACCAAAAAATTCCCTATTTATTTGATTTTTGCATTTTGGAGAACTTTTGCACCATAAAAAAATGATGTTAGGCTACATTAATATATCATTACTTGGCAATGGTTTTTTTTGAATTTTCAGTTTTAGTTAAGTGTGTTACATGGTAGTCTTTGTTGGAGCTTGAATTACCACATGGTCATGTTGAGGGTCAATTTCTACAACTACATGGTAGGAAAATATGTAATTTATTTTGTAGACAAAGGAAATAAAATGATCAATTTTGATTTGTTACTAAGAATTATTTTGAGTCAAACTTGTAACTCCATTTCCACCCTTAATATAGTTTTTTGCTAATAAACCTTAATTCATACCAACATGTTATACGAGGGAACCAAAGCTTGACTAGAAAAGGCCCTGCCCATTATAACATAAAGTTTAGGCTACAAAAAAACTTATTAATTGGTAAATATATAGAATGCAAAGAAAAATCCATGGAAGCCCAAAGAAGGGGGTTGGATGTAGATTCCAAAGAACAATAGATCATGGAAAGAAAGGGCAATATCTTTACTTTGGCAATCAAAATTCAATTAGTTCATTGTCACTACATGTATGCCAAATCAAGATTCCAAATCATCTAAACACCTAATGCCCATGATATTATCCATTATCCAAAAATCAAAATATGAAACAAGTATCAAAAATAAAAAAAGATAGGTATTAGGAAGGATATGAAGGAAATAATAACTTACAAGCTAATAGTAGCTCAAGCCTCAATGTTTTGCACTATATGTCTGAATTATGTTGTCCATCCAATTTTGAATAATTGTTCCAAAAGGAAAATTTTAAAAGTGAAAAACTTCTAGCTAAACATGCAAATGACAAGCTCCAAATGCATGGTTAATCAATTCCGTAATTTTGTTTTCATGAAAGTTAATACAAAAGAACAATGTTCACTCTTAAATGAACCAATTACTTGCACAATAGCAAGTTTAACAAACTTGATATATTCTAGGATCATATTTTTCATAATATAAGAAGAAGTAAGCATTTTCCACAACTTAATGAATGGGTTAACATCAAAAGGTTTTGACATTGCTAAATTAACATTATTCTTCATACTAAACACAAACAAAGATATTCAAAGGTCAAAAACATCAATTGATAATAAAGTAACATCACAAACTTACCAAGCTTCCTAGGTTCGTATAAATTTCATGCAATTTTTTTTTTCATCGGTTCATACAAAAATTGCACAAATTTCATGCTATGGTTAATATGAATGATATTTATATGTATTCAATATTTTAAATATTTAAAAAAATGAGATAGTTGTTTTGAATGACATATGTGAATTTTCATGTTTAATATACAAAGATTGTAGTTTTTAATCCAAAATTACATCATGATAATTGTATATATTTAGTTAAAATGTAAATCATATGTATTTCACATTAAAACTTCATAAGTAGAAAAGTCATATCATTTATATAGAAGTAATATGTATTTTTTTCGTGCCATTTTTACACTTTGAAACCCATGGATGTTGCCTAGACATATTATTTTATGATTTTCACATAGATTTTATTGAAATTTCATGATATTGTAAGTTTGTGATGAGGAACCCATACCTCATTAGGTCTTACTTTTTAGGGTGATAGAAGGATGTTTTGATAATTGCCAAAGCTTGAACAATGAACCTTTTTTCAAGTTTTGGTTTCAACCAATATTGTGCATAAACAATACCCAATGCATCCAGAAGATCTTGAGCAGGGAATTGACCTTGTAATTCAATAATAAGTTGAGTGGTAGTTTCTTGACATTGTTACTTCACAGCTACAAAATCTCCATATATTTCCATTGTAACAAAAATTGATGCCCTAATCTAATTTAAAGGTGTTGCCCACATGTGTTGCCCAACAAATTCAAAAGTGAGATGATCAATTATGGTGTTCAAATATGTAATCTAATGGAGATTGATGTTTTCATGAGTATTGTTGATCAAAGCAATGAAATTATTGAACACATTACCTTTAAAAGAGGACTACTTATCATAGAACATGTAGTACATATCTCCTTCACATATTTTCATTGTTGTTATGAAATCACATACAAAAACATCCTTTAATTGTGTAAACTTAATCAAAGAATGTACCACTTTTAATAATGCCATCATTACATTCAAGCCTAGCAACAAAGTTTCCACATCAATAAACAAAGATAAATTAGATTTCGCAGAAGGTATTGTGGGTGCATCTAATGCCATCTTCATGAAAAAAATGCAATATTTAAACAAGACATGTTTAATGAGATTCATCTTGTTTTAATGTTTCGTAGAATTTTGTTGCCCTTAGTTTCCATGATTTTTGATAGTTTGGTAAACTCCAAATGCCTTTTGGGGCTATGATTGAAATAACCATACAAATATTGTAGTAGATTTTCAATGCAAAAAACCAAAGGTAGGTTTGAAAAGGTTTGTATAAAAAGATCGGTCCAATGTGCCATACAATGCATGGCACTGACAACAAATGAAACATATTGACATTGGATTTGGACTATGATTAATGATTTAAAGCATTGGAAGGTGTTAACCCCATCAACATTTAAACACACTAGTTTTGAAGATATGTCTTTTTTCTTTTGATTTCATTCATAATAAAAGGAGCCAATATAATTGTTGATTATGCTTAAAATTGCACTTTATATTACTTTCAAAATTCACCATTAATTTTATTTAATGAATTATTTGTTCATCTTTTGAATTTGTGTTTGTGTGCTTATGAAATTGGAATCCCATGAATTTGGAGTCATTTCACTATGTTATTAGAGTCCATTGTCATACACAAAGTGTTGACAGGGTCCTTTTAAGTATTCTAAATTTTGAACGTGCTTTTTATTACTCAAATGTTCACCAAATGTGTTCAAATTTATTATGGGCTCTAATATACTTCATAAGAAGGGCCACATGTGTTTATATTATTAAATGCATATGTATTAAATCTTTTGAACATATGTTGTTAATTTTGATTTTGAATGTCCTTAACGGTAAAAATATAATCATGGTTTAAAACAAAAGTGTACATTTAATTATAATCGAGGTCTTCGTGCAAAAATAAATAAGAAATGTTATAATATGGGTCATGTTTGGTTTCAATATTGATATTCAGTCCCAAAAATTACATTTAAAATATAGTTTTGATATTTAATAGACTAATACATACATGACATGTGTAAATGTAGTCCTTGATAAGGACTTCAACCTTGGCTCCCCTAACTCCTTTTATTGTGATTGCACCCTTATGTCATTAGGGAATTCATGATCAATAAAATCAAGTTATCAATAGTAGATCAAAAAATCACTTGTTACACATTCAATAATAATGGTATCTAATACTGATCCTACACAATGTAGCCACACACATTTGCCCAATTTGTGTTATCCATGGTTGTGACTTCATCACATGCAAAAAAAAAAAGTTGGAATTTTGGACATCAAGCTTAATGGCCTTCAAAATTTCATTTTGTATGTGTTTTATAATTTCCCAACTAGCCCCATTAGACTAATGGGATTAGATCGAAGTTTCAAAAACTCATACAAGGGTTGGAAATCTTCATAGTCAATCATTGGCTTACCTTTATTTAGAAGGCTAAAAACAATTGCAATTAAACAAGTTGCCAATTGTCTTCCATTGCCCATTGATTATTTAGTTGCTAGAGACAATGGTTGTAGAAAGTTGAACATAACAAATCTCATTTTTAACATGCATACTTTTTGGATCCATGATCCATTTACCATTAGAACCCTTATTTTTACTTGCATATTTTTCAATAGATTCCCATTTAATAACCAATTGTTTTTCCTTCCTTTCAATTATGGTACAAAACAATATTTCACAATAGAAACAAGGTTAACTTCATTATAAATGGATTCTGCCCATGGCATTTTCATAACCCAAGTTTCTTGAAATTTGCAATTAACATCAACAACCTTTTTAGGTTTTTTGGGAGGAGTAACACATTTATTATCAACATCTCTAACAATAATTTCAAGCATGGCATTTGGATATACATAAAATATTTTAGGTGAAAAAAAAATGCAATTCAAGGGCATGAGGAAGGCTTCTTTATTCACAACTAGTGTTGTTGGATTCAAGTACATTACAAGAAACATGTTTGAAGGGTATAATATATTTTATTGGGATTCGAGCACCAAAAAAATAGTTAAACTTGAATTTTTTTTGTAAACATTGGAGGAACCATGCTTTAAAGACGATTAGAAATTCACAAATCATGACAACAAAACCTTAATTCAAAAATCTTTCACTTGTGATTAGTTACGAGTCAAGACCAGAACGCCTAATTCAAATTTATGTATATATTATGACCAACACATGATAATGGCATGATGAAAAATAACTCATTGCACAAATTCGAATAATTGTGCCAATTGCAATGAAACAAGTTCCAAAATTACCAACATTGTGATGAAAGCTACAACTATCTAAATAACCACAACAATTGCAATGAAATAGGTTTCAAAATCACCAACATTGTGATGGATGCTACAACTATCCGAATAATTGTGCCAATTATGATGAAATAAATATTGAAAGGCAATCACAATGATAAACTTCAACAAACACACATGTAAGCAATGAGCATAAACATCAAAGAGCAAATAAATCAGTTGAACACAAGTTACACAAAGTGAAATGAAAATCACAATTGCATTTGAACTTTAAAGGTTTAGGAACTTCTCAAATTTGTAGTTTGAAATTTGGATTTTAGATTATTGCAATTTGTAACTACTTGCAAAGCTTGCACCAAGCTAAGAGCTTTTAGTTCATTGTTCTAGCCTCCAACATTTCCTAAAGTACAATAACTCCAATCTGCCACCGGTTGCAACATTCATTCCTCAACGGCTCATTGAAGAGTCCTAACAACAAAGTCTCAAAATGAACTACTTTCACTAATGGCAAACCATGAAAGCAAACATAAATGCCAATTTGCCAACCTTCATTTTCGTTGTGCCCTTGAAAGGTTCATGATTTAGAAAATTGAATGCACAATGTTAGTAGTTATAGAAGTCCAGGCATGGCAAAATGAGATTTTAACTCGACGATATCATAATACCTTGGTCACTTTGACACATGTTTCTCGAATAATCAATTAAGTTTTTGGATTCCATTGTTGACAAATGATATATCCCCAAATATTCCATTAGATTGTTTATTTTCCTTCAGAAAAAAATTGCTTCTGAAATATTTTCTGAAAATCTGAACATTTCTGAAAATAGTTTTATACTGGCCCAGGTACTACTTTAGTATTGCCAAATTCAACTTTGTTGCCCAAATTCAAATCATGTTAATGCAAGGCCCACACTGGAGGTGACTTGACGACACCAAACAAATAGATTTTGTGATCACAATGGTTGAATAATTTGGATCCGAATGGAACTCATGATTTTGGACTTCTTTGTCTCATGGGTAGTCTAGGGCCCATTTCACTCTGGGACCGTATCAAGTGTTGACCCTGGTAACCTGAGATACTGTTCTGTCAGGTGGTATTGGGTTCTATTGGGACCGGGTAACAGGTTCTATCAGGACCGGTTCTCGCAGTGTGACTGGTATTCCTGACCGTTGAAAGGAACCCGCAGAATCACAAGTAAAACCAGCAAATGGCCACCATTTCCAAACCTAAAATAGAACTTGAATACAAGTATTGGCCAGTTATTCATAAGGTACCCCAAATTGGGGCTACTAGGCCGGAGTTTGCCCAAAACTGGGGACGAAATGAGAAGTCAGGATGAAATCAGTACCAGGAGACCAAACTAGTTTTCTTACCTAAATTGGTCTCACCACTTGGTCATTTTGACACATGTTTCACCTAAATTGGTAATGGACGGAACAGAAGAGGGCTTCACTCCCATGTTGGGCCACTTTACATTCATCCAAAATGGGATATGGATGGGGTTTCACATGGGTCAGGGGAGTATGAAGTCCTCAAAGTAACTTGTGAAGAATAAGCATTAGGTATTGCTTAGCATTTTGGGTCAAAGAGGAGTTTGGAATACCTTCATAAAAAAAATGGTCCGTGTGTGTTTTTGATGTATGTGTTTTGGGGGCAAATGTCTTGCATATTGTAGCCACTAAGAATGAAAATGTTTGATTAATTACCTAAATTCTTTTATGAACAACAAACCACATGGATTAAGCATACAAGGAAATTGACTTAAACCCTAAACCCATGGAACTAACCTTAGAGTCATCCCACCTAAAAGACACAATTCAAATGATTATTTTTTCTAATGTTATTGTTTTGTAGAGATAAAATAGTACAGCACTTTTCTCTTTGATAAAACATGGTTTTATCATATTTATTTTTACAAAACTGAGTACATATTGCAATTTGGTATTGTCAAAAAGCCTTTGACAATGTGGTGTGCACAGTGGTTGTTCACAATTTTCAAACCAGCAGAGTAAAAGTTATTAAAATATAAAATATTGTCAACCTTAAAACTTAATTAAAATGATTAACTAATCACTTCCCCCCCTCACAAACAAAGACTAATCATTTTTAACGCCATAAAATGCCCCCATAAATCAGTTCCAAATTATATTCATCACTAAAAATTTCGAAAGTCAACAAGTTAAAATTCTGTAAATATGAAAAGGCAACAATATAATATGATCTATGTGTGTTAAAATAGTATTCAAAAAAGTAATATCAATATGGCTCCTTGGGTGCACACCCCCCGCCCGCACCCCACCCAAACAAACCAAACCCATCAACTAAAAAATGAATTAATTGAGCTAACAAATAGTAGGTGCCAACGGTCGCAAAGGGAGTGGGGTATTACCAAATACAGTTACAATTCTTTTGGTCCAAGTGCCTTACATATCCCTAATAAAGCGAGCAATTTACGGGGGTGTAAAGGCATAAGTGAATGATTTGTAGGTACTCACTTAAATTCTTTTGTGGCCAGTGGAGTAAAATCAAAGAAACGGTCATGTTTTGCGCCTCCCTCAGCCTTCATTTTCTTAATTCTAGGGCACTTTTTTCAATTGGGGGTTTCCAAATTCCTCCCCCCCCCGTCCATGTCTTTTGCCGCAGTCTTAGCACCGAGTGAGTGAGTGAGTGAGTTCGTTTCTTTCGCAAAGCAAACGCGTGCGTGTAGCGCGGTGCCTGCGCTCGACGGTCGTCGTTGCAGCATGCACATCTGCAGCGGCTCTTGCGGTCGTGTCTCTGTGTGCACTGGTGTCGTCTCTCCTCTTCTTCTATCACCAACGAATTTCTTGTTAAGTTTGGCATTTCTCAGCTCCAGAAAACTCAATTCTTTCTATATCTGTCTGTGTAACTGAAGTGTGTGTGTGCATGTGTGTGTGTCTGTCTCGTGTATCCACTTTCTGTATCGTCGTCTATCACAGCTTTGCAATATATCGGGAAGAAAGAAGGCAGTTCTGCCATTTGAACCGGGGAAGTACTAGTCTCTCATTGCCTACGAGCATTAGAATAACAAGAACAAGAATCAAATTTTCTGTGATGATGAATTCGAAGTGCTTCATTTGGCTCATGTTGTGGCAACTGCTGCCCCTGTGCCTCCTCCTGCATTGCGCCGGTTTGTTCAAACTTCCCAGCTTCTCTGAATTGCTAAACTTTGCTTGAATTCACTTCTTCATGTTCTTTTGTTCCAGTGTGTAGCTAGCTTGCAGCCTGAGTAGTTAGCACCATGCATTTTACAAGGACAAGATTAGAAATTACTCTCGCAATTTGTGAGTGAATTTGTCATGTGTACTAAAATCTAGTTCAAAATTGTGATTTGGTGCTGTAGAAGGAAAGATTGGTATCAACTATGGGCGAGTTGCTGATAACCTGCCAAAGCCGATGGAGGTGTCAAGGCTTGTGCAGAAATTGGGCATTGAGAACGTGAAAATTTTCGATGCCAACAGACAAGTTCTCCATGCTTTTGCATACACTGGCATCTCAGTGACCATCTGTGTACCGAATGAAGAAATCATTTCACTTGCAGTGAGTGCGCAAGCTGCCTGCACTTGGATCTATAACAATGTCAAACAATTTGTTCCTGCTACCAAAATCACTTACATTATGGTTGGAAATGAGGTACACATCCCAAACCCAAATTCATGCCTTTTTGTTTTTTGCTCAAGCATCTATCTGTTTGTAGGTAGGCATCCACTTTCAAGCTTTCATTCGTGTGGTAGGTAGTCTCTGTTAACACAGTTGAAGTTAGAGTTTCTCCAGCACCTTTCTCATGATGCATATTGCTTACGATCTGATGGTTCATAACAAGTTCAGATTGTGGTTATGTCTTCTCTCTGACATGCATGGTTTTCATTGAAACTCTTCAAAAGTCAATTGATCTTCACAAAACTACAAAAAACCCTAAACCCTAAACCCAGAAAACTACACATGCAATCTTCATGTGTATGATTTCAATCCACATCCTCACAAACTACTGCAATCTCTCATGTGTATTTACAATTATATTCAGATTCTTGGTGGCAATCCAACAATCTGGTCAGCACTTGTGCCAGCAATGTGGCAGCTCTACACAGGTCTCCGCTATTACAACTTGGAGAACGAGATCAAAATCTCAACACCACATTCACTGGCAGTGCTAGCAACTTCATTCCCACCATCGGCAGGCACATTTCAACCCAACATAGCAACATCTGTGATGGCTCCTCTTTTGAGATTTTTGAAGTTGACACAATCTGATTTCATGCTGAATGCATATCCATATTTGGCGTATCTAGGAGATGGGGGTAAGCATATTGCTCTCGAATTTGCCTTGATTGAACCAAATGCAACCAAGGTTGTTGATCCAAATACGGGGCTCGAGTATTCATGCTTGCTTGATCTCATGATCGATGCTACCATATATGCAATGAAAGCTCTGAATTATGATGACATTCCACTGATCATTACCGAAACTGGGTGGCCATCACAGGGTGACCCAAGTGAAATTGGAGCTAGCATCCCAAATGCTGCTATTTATAACAACAACCTAGTCAAACATGTCACTACTCTGGGGACCCCACTGAGGCCTGGAGTTGAATTTGACACTTACATATTTGCCTTGTTCAATGAGGACCTTAAGCCAGGCCCAGCTTCTGAGCGAAATTGGGGTCTTTTCTATCCCAACTTGACTCAAGTTTATGCCATCAGTCTTAATTGATTTCTTAGCAATTAGTGAGTTCAGCATCAAATTCAATGCAATTCAGTGGATGGGTTCAGAGTATTTTAACTGTTGGGAGTCCAATTTTTATCAGATTTCCCATTATCTAGGAGCATAGAGAAGTTGCACTTCTAACCTTTGCATACAAAGTCTTCTATCAAATATGTAATATATTTGCTTGAATTTAAAGCCGAAATTCCCCCTTAAACAATCCAATGTCGTGAATTGCAGTTTTTAGATTTTTTTCCAGAGTGAAAAGAAAACAACTTTAATAACTAATCAAAGCAGTCACAATTCAGCATGAAAGCAGGCTAGCTTGACAACTGACTAAATGGAACCGTTGACATTCTACACAGTGGTGAACAAATTGTACAGCAAACAACGAAGATCACAGGTCTCACAGCTGACTAATTGGAGTCCTCGACATTCTGGAAACGTTGACATTCTAAACAATGGTGAACAAATCGAGAGATAAATTGTACAGCAAACTGTACCCTAAACCCTAAACCCTAAACCCAAAGATCACGGGTCTCGCAGCTGACTAAATGGAGTCCTTGACATTCTAAGCAGTAGTGACCAAATAAAGGTAAATTCTACGGCAAACAACAAAGATACACACAGGTCTCAGCATGTTTAAAACATCGCAGAATAAGGACCCACTCACACAGCACTGGGGACAACTAATCCCAGAGAAAGAGGAACTTTACACTTCCTACAGCCAGCCATTTGAATCAAACATTGACTACTGGATTTTGAAATACTCTCAAAGGCTGTTGGCAAAATACATTCAGAAGGTTAAACAAAAACCCATTTCTTTCTGATCCTCAAAGATGATCTAATGGTGTTTGCTTTCAGTGAACTTAATGCAAAGAATGATGTGACTGCCTATTGCACTTCCCAAAGCTTTGGGGCAGAAGGAGAATACAACACAAATCTGAAGCCCTTAGATGTCTGAGTTTCTTGAATGTTTTTACTACTTCAAGATTTGCAGTGCATGGTGAGAGAAACCTGAGGAAAAAGTTCAGTTGAGGGTCTCAAGAGTTGGTCGAGTGCGCGTGCTTCCAGCTGCTGGTGCTCGACTATGTCCTATCAAAGAAGACTGAAGTGTTTCCCCCTGGTCAGACTGGTATTGCATTCTTGCAAAATGACGTTTTTGTTGATATTTCCACAAACCAAGTGCAGAAATCAACAGAATTGCAATGAGTGCTATAGAACCAAAAATTGTTCCAAGTACAATCTTCAAAGCCTTCAAGTGGTGCTGGGGATGGCTCTCTGTTGCAGCCATCGAAGACTGAGCCGGAACAGGACCTGGTGCCTGTTCCACTAGAGCAAAAGTTCCTACTTGTGTAAAAGAGCACTGATTTTCTGTACCTGGATCCACGTTGCTCACTGTTGACACCCCTGTTAGGGAATAGGAAGCACACAGCAACAACCCTGAGCTTGGCTGCGCAGTCATACTTGTGGCTGGGAACTTGATGATAATGGGCTTTGCAGAGCTCATATTCAATGGCAGTTGTGGACTTGTGTCATTCAGATTGCTGGCATCATACACCATCATCCCTAACACTGTGCTACCAAAGACTTTACCCATGGGTGGTGAGTAGATTAAGAAATTGCTAAACTTCTGGTACACCAGAATCACACGCACAATTGAAGAATTTCCAGCCATGAAACCGATTGGGAAATGAAACTCATTGAAGTCAAATCCCTTATTCCTGAGTTTCCCAGTCCGGAGACGCACTGCTTGCACTGTAATATCAGAAAGCTCTGGAGGAAGTGTCACAAAGAAGGGTATTCCAGTTTTGTTGCGTAAAAAGCCTTTGAAAACAGCCTGCTGGAGCTGCTGATTGACAGTAACAGGGTTCGCAGCAGCAGCCTGCATCATCATCCTCATCATCCCCTTTGCATGTGGAACAAGTCCTAGTTTTTGTGTGCTTGTCATCGTGATGTTTGCACTCACATTCTCCAAGAATGCCAAACCAATGACTGCGAGGAGAAGAGTAGTAGCACATACCCATGATGAGTTCCTTGCTCTTGACCTAATCTTGCCCAACTGGCTCAGGCTTCTGAAAACATCTTGGAGGAAAAATGACAAAGAAATTGATGATGATGGACTTGGGACTGATGGACAGGAATTCCTGGAAGATACCATAGCCAAGGGATCCGATTGCAACAACAAAAACGCCATGTCTGTGTTGATCAGAGCAAGACTTCCAAGCCCTCCTCCTCATGGCGTAATTTGTACACCTCCTCGCATTTCATTGCCCAGTCCATACGGGTTTCTTCTTCTCCCAGCCTCCTCCTGTATGTAGATCGACGAAAGGCAACAACCCACAATTTCTTTCCAGCGGCCTTCCAAGTAGTCACCCCGAATCCGCAAATGCTTACCACTTGAGCTCCTGAGTTCTCACATGCAGCAGTCATCTGCAAAAATAGTTGTTGGAACCTGAAAACTCATCAAAAGAGAGGGCAATGAAGATGAAGTCCAAATGTGAAAATCACTGAGCAAAAAAATGAGGGAACAAGAGGAGGGGGAGAAGAGAAGAGTTCAGAAATTGAAGGAAATAGCAATGTTTCAAGGGACTAGTTGCAAGAGCACCCACAGAACAAACAGAAAAGCCAATGCAAGAGCAACCACAGAACAAAACAATGCGAGCTCCGGATGCAGAGATCGAAGAAAATCGCACGAAATTGGACACCAGAGCGCGCGCGAGCGAGTGCGCGACGGAACGCTCAAGGCCGACGTTGTGGAAGCCGTCGCGGTGGGGACGAAGACTGGTGACAGCCGGTGGGCGGAGAGTGTGTACCGGTGGCACCAGGTGGGCCGTGGTGGGATGCCGATTCGAGGTCGCGGTGTGACTGGAGACCGAGGCGCAGGTGGAGGGCCAGTCGTCGGGCTGGCTGGGGCTGCCCAACTGGCGGGTGTCAGCAACGAAGCTGGCACTGCGGTCAGCACGGTCAGCACGGCGGTTTCATCGCTGGGGTTTTGTCAGGTTTTAGCCAGGTAGTGATAAGATATTTATTATTTTGTGCCAGCGGTGAATAATAATATTATTAATAATAATTAGCAAGTTACCTACTTCGTGAATTTCAGTGCAGTGAATTATGTTTGTGGTTTATGTAAATGGGGTGTCTGAAATCCGAATAGGTAGATAAAAACCAATAAATAAATAAATAATTTCTACTTAATTTGTTTCTTAAATCAACTATAACCTTAGAAAATCACCATTATTGGCTAAACTAAAGGGTTTTTCTTATTCTGGAGAGATAGGTCTGTGGCAGAATTTTTTTTCCTGACAAATTTTGTCATTTTTGACCAAAACAATTGGGAGCATCTTGCAAAATAAATATTCAAGTGTAAATTCGACTGATTTTTCTAATTTCGGGGGAAAAAATCGCTAATTTTTTAAAAATATCACCTTGAGAGGGAAAAAAAAAACCCTGGTCTAGGGTTAAGCAATTTGTTTTGAAAAAGAGAGATGGTTTATCAAAACCTAAGGTTTAGATAGAACTTAGGCTACCCCCTAATGAGAACTGTACAGAAAAGTACTCATTTGTGGTGTTTTTTAAAACAAAATTCGACGTTGGAAGTGAAATTTTACCACCCAAAAAAACAAAAGTGCACTTGTGAGTCAGGTTCTACTACTCTTACCAAAAGCTGGAACTAGGGTATACCAGGTGGACACTGAATGTAAGTAAAGTACTCTGTACTGGGTTTGATTAGGGATTCAAACCAAACAAACCAAACAAAACAAAAAAAGACAATAACATAAGTTAAATTTGATTTTTGCCCCTTTTGGCAAGTTCAAAGTTCAAAGTTCAAAGTTCAAACCAACAACAGCTAAAATTTTTAAATGTTCCATGAAGTTCCCAAACATGGGAACATGGAAACACCTGAGTAACATTCCTCAAATTATGGGAACAAATGAAAACTACTTGGTTCCCCAAGTCTTTCCCTTACAATGGAGACCCAACTAGGGTGTGTGTCACCCATGACAATAATGATCAAATCAATTGAGGACAAGGTACTCTAATAAGTGTACCTTAGGGTGAAGAATCAAATTTATCACAAGAAAATCCTCACACATCCAATAATTTCATCTGGAAACTACTGCCAAAGATTTATTTCATTTTTATTTTTTTCCTACTACTTACAAACTTGTTGCTAGCCTAGTCCTGGCCATTTAGGGTTTTGCATCCAACTGACACTTTTATCACATGCTGTGAGAATCATGACTTTGCACTTGTCGTGACTCCAGGTGAATGAAAATTTTATTAAATACAACAACAACAACAACAAAAAGCTTGGCTGCTGCCACCACAAAGTACTTATTACAAACAAAGAGGAAACACCACACCACAAGCAATCAAATAGGACTATGGGGTACACACTACACACTCACGGCCACAGTGAACCAGCACCCACCAGGGCACCATGAAGGATGGATGATAAATGGTCTGAAAACAGTTTTCTGTTGTGTTTCAGTTACTTACCTAACCATGGTGGTTAGCTTTGTTTCCTTTTTTGACTACCTACCTACTAACAACCCACAAGCAAGCAGGTTGTTAGTAGGTAGTAAAAAACAGCCCTTACATATGTATAAACCATCTACTTACCTGGTAGTTATGTATATTCGTACTTACCTACCAATGTAAGAGACCTATTTCCTACAAAATTGGTTACCAAGGTGAAACCGAATACTAACTCAGTTGAGGTTCATCCACAACTGAGTAACAACAGGCATCCAGTGGTTGGTGCACTGGTGGGTGCTGGTTCATTGTGGCGCACTCTTTGTTATATGACTCTCTCTTTCTCTTCCATTCATGCACTAGTCGTTGTGTGTGTGTGTGAGGTTGGGCCGTGCAATTGCACAGTTCAACAGCTGCAACAACAATGCTGAATACCCCTTTTAAGTAAGTACTCTGCCCAGGTGTGTTGCCAACAATGAAGTAGTCAATGAGCATCCATCACGGCATCAAAGCTGAGCCTGTCCATTCAGCTAAGTGTGGAAGAGGAGGGACTCAAGGCCACTGAAGGAGGGGTACTCTCTACACGAGTAATGGTCACTATGGTGGCACGGTTATCTTAAGGTGCACTCAACTCGAATTATAACTAGGGTTCCTATTTCATATTGGTGGATGAAAGTACATCAATTGGTATTAATTGTGTGAGGCTTTTTTCAAAAAGGAGTGTGTGTGTGTGAGTTTTTCAACCTATGTTGTATTGATGTTGGACACCTTTTTCTCACTTGTGCATCCTTGTTCTTCCAAAATAATGTACCATGGTATGTAGGTATTATGGTTGATAAGTATTTATTTGTTCAAAATGTACATCATGTTGGTATTATAGCGAATATTAGAATAGAATCATCATATGCTAATCATCAACTTTTAGTATATAATGTTGGATCTTGCATAAAAATCTTGGAGCAATCATAGACAAGTTGTTTTGAATTTTCATTTCTTGTTTTATCATGCAAGTTATTTTCTTGCACTAAGGAAGTTTAATTGTACCATTCTCATTTGAAAACACTTGCAATATGAGCTTTGCTTCTTGTTGTTGATTGGAACTCTCAAAAAAAATCAATTTAGTTTGGTTTATTTCATCAAATTATCGGCCCATGCCATGAGTGTAGAGTTTGAATGAATCTTAATGATTGTTTTATGATAAGATAAGCTTGGCATAAGAAAATAAGTGAAGGCAACATTTATTTCAAAAAAAAATTAATAGAAAGATTTTTTTATTATGGAAGTTTCAAATGGGAAATCTTTTACGAGCACAAAAGACTTTGGGAGATAGTCATGCAAGAGTCAAAGAAAGATGATGTTGAAGAGAAAGTTGTGTGGGACAAAAATAACAAAATAACAATCATTGTTATCTAACAATTGATCAATGAAGATCAAATGCAAAAAAAAATCTATTGCACAAGTTTAGAAAATATATGCCAAACTTTGATAGATGAGCAATAGACAGAAAAAATGTTATGTATTATTAGAAGAATTCTTCAAATTTCAATTAAAGGAAAAACAAATCAATTGTTAAATAACCAATCAACAATTTTAATAATATATACAAGAAGATAGAAAGTTGTGCAATGAAGACCAAGACATAAAAGACTGAAGCTCACTCGAACACTATCAAGTACAAATCTAAAAATGGCCAAGTCACAAATTGTTATTGGAATCAAACTTTCAAATGCTATAATAACACATTTTGTGAGGAGTGTGCATAAGGCAAACACCATTGTCTAGTACATTTTTCATCTCATGTTTCACATGGAAAAGTGATTCAACTTGGAATCTTTTATCATGTGGACATATGTAGTCTCATGATTGTTTCATCTATGGGACAATCTTGTTATTACATCTTATCCAAAGGTGACCATAACAATTATAAGACCATACATCCTTGAATAAAATAGTTTTATGGAAAAATATTATCATATTGTGATATTATTGGCAAGATGCATGCTATTTTTAACCTTTGATTTTGGGTAGAAGTAATATGGCTATAGTTCATGTTCTTAATAGAATTGTTTCACGCACTTTATAAGGAATTATTGTTATTCAAGCTTGGATTGGCAATAAGGCAAATGTTAACCATATTCATGTGTTTGGTTCTATGATATGCACATATTTCCACTACAACTTTGCATGTATTTTCATTTGCTATTGTGAGATTTCAAAAGGTTATCATCTTTAGGACACATCCATTAGATTAGTTCTTATCAATAAGATGTTATTTTCAATGCAAACATTACTTATGACTCATGAAATAATTGTGCACCTATGCCAACAGATCTTGTTCAAATTGATAATTCTAGAAATAACACTAGGTTAGAATTAACCTAATTATTTTACTTGCTCCTATTATACCACCTAAACAAATTTCTTCAATGAATTTTATAGTAGATGTAAATATTCGTAACACATTATATTTTTCAAACTTTTCAAAAACATCTATGCAAATTATATAGTAATAATCAATTTGATTGCCATTGCCATGATCAACATGCTAATCCTAGTCATTGAGATCTTACTATCACAAACAATGAAACTAGTTTACCAAAAACTTTGATGATTATGGAGTTGATGAATTGATTTCTCAAATTGAATATGAACGATATTCAATATTACTATTGCCAAAGATTTTGATCTCCTTCAATTTGACATCAAAATCACATTCCTTCATGGTTTAGGGTTACATGGAAAACTATATATGTGTCAACAACCTACTTTCATTGAACCTCATACAAAGTACAAGAAAATTAAGTTTTGTTGCCATATTTAGGGATTACAATAATCTCATTTGAGTTTAGTGAAAGTTTCAATGACCATGTCTTTAAGACCTCAATAATCCAATTAATCTTGTGTTTTGTTTTATCTTAAACCAAAAGGCTTTTAAAGATTCAACCAAGTTTCCATATACCCTTAATAGGTATCATGAAGGGAAAAATGCAAAAAAAAGAAGTGAACCAAAAGTGAAATGAACAGACTGCAGTTTGCTTTTCAAAATTCTTATTTTGTGAAAACAAAAAATTTCATTTTGGAAGGTTACCTCCAAAAACACTAAAATGGTTTTTAGAGGTTTTTATGATCATCATGAGCACACTCTTCATATAATTTTCTCTTGCTTGCTAATTTTTTTCCACTTCATTATTATTATAGTAGAGGGATGCAAAGAATTTCTTAGAACTAATTTCAAAATTCTAATATCAAAAACATCCTTTTTCCATTATTCAAAAAGAAAAAGTTGTTTCATCTCTATGGGCCTCTTTTTCTCCACAAAGAAACCAAAAAAATCTTTGGAACATTTATTTCCCACTCTAATCTATATGGTTGCTTGCATGTGAACTTAAACATCCATCTTTTGTAGTATAATTGTTTGAATTTTAGCTTGGGCCTCATTTCAATGGTTTTTTTTTGCCAATTGACAATTATAGTCCCTTTGCACAATTGTTTCAACCTCATTTAGCTCAAGTATGACAAGTATTAAACCATGCATTTGAAATTTAGAAAGTTGAAGGCTTCCTAATATTAGAAGCAAGAAAAAATGCACTACTAAAAAATTATAAATTCTTATTGTAATATGAAATAGTCATTCTATTGAAATATAATCATTTGAACTTGGAATGTCTCCAGCTTAGATAGTCTTGGTAGAATGGAAATTTAGTTAATTTTCATATTTCTGAATAATAAAGTATTCAATTGCATGTATTTATTTATTAGTTGAAATATAATCATTCGAACTTAGAATGTCTCCACATTAAATAAAAATATTGGGAGAATGAAATTTTAGTTAATCCTTATATTTATGAATTGCACAATTTTTCTTCTTTTAATGTTTATTGGTGACATACTCTCTCCTCCCCCCCCCATTGAAAAGTAGATACTTTTTCATAAGATATTGTTTGAAATCTTTATAAGAATTTTGCACATAAAAATAGATTGCCAAAAATAATCATGAAAACGTATTTCAAAGTTTGGTTATAATGCACATTGCAAAAATATATATCATTTTGCAAATTGATTATTTATAGGTTTTTACGATTGAGGTTAGCTTCTCAATTTTAAAACCTACTTACAAACTAAATTTGTACACATTTTGATATAACACATCACCCATAATGTGTGTGTGAGTGTGGGATGGTATATATCTGCACAAGGGATCTTTAACTATTTAACTTACAAATTATACTTATATTCAATCTTAGGGGAAATTAAATGTTTTAAATGTCACATCACCATGCCATTGGTTTACGAGAATGGACAATGGTTAAAAAAAAACAAAGGTCTTCTAAGTAATCCACACAAGCAAAATGTTAAAATTTTTGGACCTCATCAACTACATGATTATTCATTTAGGGAAAAAGATGTATCAACAAAAAAACATTATGGTTTATAATGGGGTGCAGATTCTGTGTTTCGTTATTTCTTAATTGAATTTGATCTATTTCATCTTTGTGATTGATGGAGGTAAATATCACACAAAAGAAATGACTATGTCCCCAAGTCAGTACCCATCCCAAAAATGGTGACCAACAGTTTTGGAAAAAAATAATTATGTAGCCAATGGGAAGGCTCAACATGCATTCACAATGTGCCTTGTTATTCCTTTTGGGGTTGCGGTGGGGGGAGTTATTTTTTGTCAAAATATGTGACCAAAATCTGTCCCTACCATTAGCTCAAGTTAAATATGGTAGCAAACAATTCTGAAAATCAAAGTTTTATGCAACCAATGAGTGTGTTTTGGGGGCGCATGAGTGGTTTTTTGGTTGCTCGGGTCTTCCCATCTTTTCATATTTAGTTGTTTTTAGTTGAAGGCCTTGTTGAGAATCATGTGTTCTCTTAAAGTTTCTGTAAGAGGAAAAGGCAAAAAGAAATTGAAAAAGGATGAGAAACTTTTAGAAGTTAACATCACAATTAGTGTGGAGGTGTCCTGACATTCCAACAAAGATGTTGGCTATAATGGAGAAGTTCATAGAGGACAAATGTGTGTCAGGATTGTGTGTCTTGGAGAGAGGAGGGAGTTTTTCAAAACTTCACTTGTAGATGGTGTGTAGGATTTATATTTCTAACGTTATAGCTTTGAACAAATTGATAAAAAAACTTTAGGTTGGGATTATCTGACAATTGTTCCACCGGGACATCATGTGCATTGCAAACTATTGAAGGGAGTTGGCATGCACACATACGTTGGCATGATTGGATACTGTTTGAAAGACCAAGGGGAAGAACACTTTCAATTTTATCATAAGAATGTTAATTCTAAACATATGCAAGAAATAGTTGATGAATATGTCAAGTATGGATCTTGTTTTTGTAAGAATAGAATTTGTGACACACAACAACATCATGGAGAGAGCTGCAACCTCTTGCAAATACAAGATGAAGAAGAAGATTGGTAGTATTCTTCTAGGTGTTCTTTTGGAGATGTTAAGGTCTCGACAATTTTACCAAGAAGCATCATGGGTTTTGCGCGGACAACATGAAGCTCGCGTGATTCGTCCTTACCATACCACCGGCCGTGACGATTACTCCAAGTCTGTGACGATTACAGGTACAACAAATTGTGTGGAATGGTGACCAAGCTGGTTAGCATCATCAAGAAACTTGATCCCAAAGACCCCTCCGCATCGAGATGATAGAGACTCTTTTAGAGAAGCTGTAAGTTTTTCTTCTGTCTCTTTTTGCATGTGGGAAAGATCTCTAAGGTTTTGTGGAAAATCTCAATATTGCTAGAAGTCTTGGTGCATACAATGTATGGATGAGGGTTTAGGGTTTAGTTCAATCTCAGAGCACATGAGGTCTGAAGTTGTTCATTTCAGTGATTCAGAGATTGGTCATGTTCTGAATAGACAAGTACACAAATGAGTACTCACTGTGTGTAATAGAATATTTCAGAGGCTGACAGAGAGTTCTTCATGGCATTCAGGTATAACATGGGTGTGACACCAAAAAGAGATTGGCTCTTTGTGAAAAATTGTCAGTCTCGACTTTCTGCCGTTAAGAAAACTTTCCTTCGCTTGAAGTTGAGTTATCAGAGTGAGAATGGTACTACCCATCATGCACAAGTGTATGGGAGCAACCTTTCCAAGTTGACATTTAAATTGCCTCTGTATTGGACACAATCTCTTATTCTATAAGGGTTGTTTGAGGCTTCAAGAATCACTGGTACTGCTTCTTATCCAGGTACTACAGTTTTAGAAACACACGGCACTAGGTTTCTAAGCCCTCTAACAGTGCAGTTTACATTATTGGCAGATGGAGACTAGCAGTCGTACTAGTAAGGCTCAATATGGTACAGAACATGCTGGAGGCTGTGGCATTTGTGGAGCAAGGACATATCCTATTTCCATGTGATTTTTCTTGTTTTTGTGAGGCATAGTGTTTCCTCCTGTCTATCTTCCAAGCTCCTGATTCCACTGATGTTTGTATCCGTGCTGCTATTCTGTCTCTTGTATTCCTTTCCTCATATTCGGTTTTTGTGCATGCATCAAAAGTGTAGGGCATTTTATGGACTTGAAGGGTTGAAATTTTCTTTTTCTTTTGTGAAGCATTTGTTACACTTGACTGGCAATGGCCACCAGATATTTGAGTTGGTCCAGATATGGTGACAGACCCAGCATTTTTGGTGACACAAAGTATGGAGGATTTTGTCACCTGGGTGGATACATCTAAGATCAAGCACAAGTTATTGCAGTACAATCATTGCCTGGATGATTATGACCTCCTCAACTAAGCAGTTCATCATAAGCAGCAATTTTTTGGGGGGACAAACAGTTCCAATGTCTCAAAAAGCAGAAGTCAACTAGTCTTCCCATTGGATAATAGGACTGTCTTGTCAAAATGAGTATACAAGCAGCCAGACTTGTGGTTGGTTGCCCACGACAATGGTTGCATATGGGAAGACATGTTATGAATACACTACTGTTGAAAGCTCTAGGTTCTGCAAACTGAGGATATTGTGCAACATTATTTGTACAGCAAGAAGCAACTGTGGTGTTTTTCTACTACATTTTTCAGGGACTTTTTTTGTACATCTTTCTGGAATTTTTGTGGTCTGTTTTTTTGGGAGGGGGGAACCAATCAGTTGGTAGTTCACTGAGGGTTGAACTATCAGTTGGCAGTCACCTAGATCTTAGTGCATTGAACTGATGGGAGCAGTTCAGTGAGTTAGAACTACAAAACAGGACAGGTCCCATTTTATCTTGAGACTAAAACCAAAAGGTGGGGAAACAATCTCTTTCATCTTTTTCATTTGGTGATGGGACATGCACGTTACACCACCACAATTTAGATTCTGACAATTGAACTTGGGCAAACTTTGTGCATGCTAGCTAACCTCATTGGCAGCAATAAATGTTTTTCCTACCTGTGTTCTTTGCGCCTACACTAATGGCAGGGGCACGAACTATTTTGATTAGGGGTACTTATAAGTAGTATGGTGCAGGTTCCAGTTCCAATTTCAGTAAGAGATTTTAATGGTCAAGATCCTACAAAGTACCAGAGTTTGCAGCAGGAGGAAGAGCATCCCAATAGCATGGTCTTCCAAAGAATGTAATCTAAAATAAATGCTGCAAAATGCACTGCAATTGTAGGGAAACAAACAACAAGATGTTCTCACTGTTGGGTTCCCCCAAGTCCTCCCATTGAACTCCCTCCCCATTAACCCATGGAGCTGGTGGAATCATTCCTTCCCTTCACAACCCCACAACAGATGTCCTGGTATGTTACCCCAGGCATCAAATGAGAGAGAGACACAGAGACACAGAGAGAGAGAGAGAGAGAGGCACATGTGACACTCATTCAATTCACAAGTACCATGCAGTGCCCCATATTGCCAATAAAAACCAAAACAGTTGGTAGAAACACAACCACCACCTCCAAAAACCATCTAGATGGATAACCAGCTCACTTGACACACATACAACAAGATGAAGAATGCAAAAAAAGTGATGAATTCAAGAGTTTAATATTACTGCAAAATGGACAAATTGCATTCCATAAAAGACATGACAAGCGTCAAAACAATTTTGACCAAAGCTAAGTGTGGAGAGTAGGGGGAGTCCACACTATCGTCAATGTGGCCCATGCATCATAGTGGTCCGTTGGTATCCATTTCTTGAAAGCATGGGCAGTTTTCTAAAAGCAATAATGCCTGCAGCCAAAGCAGAGATGGAGGCCAAACCGAATGCAGGTTCATTTCCTCCACCAAACAAGGCATCCCAAGGTCCTGACCCAAGCGCAACGAGTGTTTGTGGGATGACAACAGCAAGGTTAAGAATCCCCATTGCCAAACCTTGTCCAGCACCGGCATCAGCTGTTAAATCAGCTGTCAATGAATAAGGCACACTGTACGTGATGGCAAGAGGAAATCCAAGAACAGTAAAGAGAATGACAGCAGCTATTCGAACCCAATTTGGGTGATGGTAGCTTCCATCTGCTCTGCTGTGCACAACATTCATTGTTATGATTCCTGTAAACGCCATTGCCACAAACACAATGAAGTTTCCAAGAGCCCACACATTCTTGGATCCAAGGAGACGGCACAATGGATCTATGAACAAGGAGCTGATACCCAGTATCACAGAATTCAGAAGCAAACCAAAAGCTCCTTCTTGAACTCCCCGTTGATATGAAGTGGCTTTCACTATATCACCTTTTGGATCCCCTTGGTATACCTCTCGCCCCATCCAATCTGTGTCAAAGAGGAAGAATGGAAACCAGGATAACCAACAGAGAGCCATGACTAGGAGCACGAATTGCATGCTCGAAGGTAGCTGCCGAACACCAACTAACAGATTTGCTACAATTGATCCCGGTCCATTACCAAGACCTTCTTCTTTATCTTCACTCGTCAGATTCTTTGATGGATCTCTTGGTCCCACAGAGATTTTCCTTTCTTCATCCTCCTTATAGTTGTTACCTCTATTCCCATCCTTGTAGTTGTTGCCTCCATTCCCATTCTGGTGATGAAGTTCAACCGATACCATTGTAGCCATGTCACGCAGTGTTCCATTGGCCTGATTCTGGTTCAGAAATGGAGTTCCATCTTCCTTGGGGTTTGGGTGCTCCTTCTTCTCATTGGAATGCTTCAAATGCTGCTTCTCTCTTGATGCCTTTGTCCTGTCCAGAATCAATGGGTTCTCTCGAGCTGCCACCAGTGTCACACAAGTGCACAATGCTAGAAACACAACAGCTAACAGAAATGCAGCTTTGATATTAGCACAAGCATCACAGCAAGCTTTGCTACCAAGAGCTGGGAACCATTGTTGCCAGTTTCCATAAGCACCAGTTGAGAATCCCAGGATGTTTCCCACTGCCATCCAGAGACAAAAAATGGCATTCGAAGCATCCCTTTCATCAGGTCCTGAGAGATCAGCCAACAAAGCTCGTGCTGGACCTTGCACAGTATTGTTGGCAAGATCTAGTAACCAAAAGCCAAGAATAAACACAAGAGCTGCACGAGGTCTCGCTACTCCCTGGAAGATTTTGCAATCCTGATGTGAATCTCCGAGTGCGTACCCGATGTCTGCAGCAAAGCCTATGACTATAACAGCAACCGAAATCATGAGAACTCCTGCGAAGATGAAAGGCCGTCGTCTACCCCATCTCGACTCACATTTGTCACTCCAAATTCCGATGCAAGGTTGAACTACCAGACCGGTGATCGGCCCACACAACCAAATGAAGGAGGAGAAAGCATGCTCGATTCCCAGCATCTGCACATAAGGCGTGAGAAGCGACAACTGCAACGCCCACCCAAATTGTACTCCTGCCGCAACCATGGATGCCAGTGCTAATCTCCGAAGCCCTAAATTTCCTCCTCCTCTCCCATCATCATCGCTCACGTCGTCTTTCTCTTCATCAAACTCCCCCTCCCCATTCCTGCTCCCATCTCTAATCTCCCGCTGCATGGACTCTGTGTCTGATGATGATAAGTCCCACCCTTGTTCCTCCACCCTAGTGTCGGAATCTTCTTCTTCTTCCTTGATTTCTATAGTTGCAAGCTCAAGCTCTGAATAGTTGTTATAATCATACTCCTTCCTCTCCCCCGCCATCATCATCTCCTCAAAAAAATGAGTCTACTTCAAATCTCCCTAAAACTCAACAACTTCAGAAAAGTCTGCAGGAATCCTCAAGCCAATTTCTATAATTCTCTTGGTCCAAAGTCCAAACCACAACACTCTCAGCATTCTCCATGTCTCTCTGTGTGTCTATGTGCTCTACTCAACAAACGATTCTTCCTTAGACTAGGTACCCATCACGAGAAGATCTTCAGCCAACGAGATCTTCGACCCATAGTACCTGGTGAAATAAACACAATCCTAGCAAAAACCTTCAAACAAACTATACCCATATATACTCAACAAACGATTCCTCCCTAGACTAGGTACCCATCATCTTCAACCAACGAGAAGATGTTCAACCCATAGTACCTAGTGAAACAAACACAATCCTAGCAAAAAAACCTTCAAACAAACTATACCCATATCTCCAGCTCTGCCGCCGCTACAACACCTCCTCGAAACCTCAAAAGCATCCATGGATTAACCTCGAGAAACACACATTAAAAAAAACCCACATCAAAAATCGATTCTTTGGAGGGAGAAAGATGGCAACTTTTGATCGTCATCATCACCATCAAATTCTTCACAAGTGTTGGAATGCAATAACATAAGCCATGATTTTTTTAGGGTTTAGAGAAGATGATGCTTGTGGTACTAATAAGCTCTATTATTGAATCCATTGCCGAAATTTTCTTTTGGTTTTCGGACAGACAGAATTTGCTTGATGAGCTGAAATTTTTTTTTCTTCTTCTACTGGTACATAAAGCACTAGCAGCCAGAGAAAAAAAGAATCAAATAATAACCCAACAACAAAAGCCAGACAGCCGGTGAGTGTTTGAAGCAGGGGGGATGAGTCATGAAAGACTCCAGCATTTCTTTTTCTTTTTTTTTTTCGTTTTTTCCGTGAATTTCACCGCAGAGAAGCAAAGTCCAACGACAATCCAACAAGTGGCTTCAGATCTGCCATGAACTCGGAAGGAGTGCGAGACAGGAGTCGGCACCATAGACCGGCAGCTTAGCGGCTACGTCTATTAGCGTTCATTCCGTGCAAGAGGCTCTTCTGCGTTAAAATCATATCCTAATCAACACCAACACCATCCACAATACGAGTCAAAATCAGTGTTTTTCTTGAGCGAGTTTTCCTAACTTGGGCGAGTTTGTTTCACACCCTTGGGGTGCCCCTCCCTCAGGAGAACGCCCCAGTACTGGAACCTCACTCCCTGGGGGTTCGTTCCCAAACCTCAGGAGAATGCATGAGTACTGGAACCTCCCCTAGCGTAAACAGCTCTCTTTTTTATTTCCTTGCTTCTTTCCCATTTTATAAAAAGGAAATATTTTCATGGGAACATGGGAACATGTAAAATTGGGGGAGCTCCCCCAGCGCATTGCCCTAGGGTTTCTTCTGCCGTGGCCAATCCCTCAAAAATACACATAGCAATAAAAAGGGAGTTGTCTATGTTTTCAGAATATGAAAGAAAAAAACACACACACACAAATTTTGTGATTTTTAGGGCCTTTTTCACCATTTTTTGAAATAAAAATCATTAAATTAATCGCATCTAAACTTCCAAGACCGCCACTTGTAGCAGCACTTTTGTAAAAATGGAACAGCCCCACCTAGGACAGTGGACATTTAATGCTAAATAATGCTGGGAATCCTCTTTAGTTGACCTTATTGAGGAATTTGAGAAAAAACACATTGTTTGCAAAAGACTCTAGGATTAGGATGAAATCGTATCTTAATTAGTGTTTTGTTTTCAAATTTGTGAGGTAGGTTGATTGCAAATTGTGAGTGCTTGTATGTCAAGGTGGGATTTTTTTTAAAAAAATTTGTTGGGTAGGTGGATCCAATTGGTTACATAGAGAATTGTTTTTTTTATAGATGTGATCATCATAATTTGTGTATGTTCATAACTTGGTGGCAATAAATTTTGAAGTGTTGTATGTTCAAGTGATTTTTTTTAATAAAAAGTTAAATTAACTAGCTATTGGATTTTAAGCAGTGTAAAATTGTGGTGATAAATGTTTTAACATGAGAGGTTTTGTGAGTGTTGAATGTGAAAAGTTGTCAATCTATGCTTGCTTTGTCTTATGACCCATACACAACAAAATGATTTTAAATTATTATACAAAATTTATATTTTTGAAATTTTTTTTGTTTGAAAAAATATTTTTGTAGCTGAACTTCAGTAAATCAAAATTCTTTTTGTGAAATGTTAAAAGAATATTAGCATAATCTTGCAATCAAAAAAAAGAAAAAGTCACACATCTAGCCAAAATAATCAAAGTTCTAATAAATCAATTTGTCTTCTTCTTGCCTTCCCCGCCTTCTCAACTAGATCAACAATAGTGTCATGCCATGTGAAAGCATATAGTTTCTCATTTTCACATGTGCATTGTTAGGGTTCACAAAATATGCATCAACAATCACTCCAAATTTAGTAGCATTGCACTTCTTTACACTTGAATGTTTACAAAAGAATCAAGTTTTACAACTAACAATTTATCTTTTTCCTCAATCTTGGAGCAAACCTTGCACCTCACCATCCTCTTCTTGCCATACCCCCACAAACAAATTTAGATCAAATAAACCTTATAGCCCATCCATCTTGGTAAACCTTATTAATTTCTCACTTTGATTTTCTTAGTTTTTTTTACTTAGTTGCTATGGGTTTTATAGGATTTTTCACAAGTCATGCAACAAATTCCTTACAAACCCTATCCTTACCCTTTCAAAATGCATAATAACCATAAAAACAAATGTAGTAAAATCAATAATCACATTGGGTGATAGAATTAGTTCTATTGCATCATTAAGGTTTGCATTGTTATGAGAAGGATTGACATTTACAAAAGACTAAAAAAAGATCTTAAAGTTAATTGAAACTTGAAAGAAATGGTCGAGAAATGAAAGCTTAAAATGATTTTCAAGTATGCATAGTAGACACAAACATTTAGGTATGCATGACCAACAGAATTTTTTAGGTTTCAATTTAGTGATTTACATTTCACACAAAATTCAAATTGCATAACACCTATATGACAAGTTTTAGAAAAAACGCAAAACATTCACAACACTTATGATTCATAAACAAATGGGATCAAATTCAAAAAAAAAATACAAGATGCAAACAATAAAAGGCAATGAAGAACTTGGACAATGTGTGTGATGTCAACTTGCATTTCAAAATTTCATATTGTTACAACTTGCAACATTCCAATCTTTGATGCATTGACATTCAAAAACCCATATACATATTCCATGACTATCAATTGCAATGAGATTTAAATACACATTCATGTGTATTTTCAAAAGTAAAAATACGTTAATACCATGTCATTGCACCACTTCAAACATTAAAAAAATCATAGACAATAAATATCTAATCTTGAATGTAACATCACAAAATAATGCAATCAAGGCAACAATAGTAAGATATGCAAAAAATGTTCATGAACTTTGGAGGCTTACCTTGATAAATGAAAGAGTTTTGCCATAGTATTACTCATGCTCCTCCATTACACCTCCTACCATTACAACTATTCCATAACACATATCACCATTAGAACTTGCCCAATCTAAACATTCAAAACTAAATTTATCAAGGTACAAAAACTAAATTTAATCCTATTATAATACTAAACCTCAAATCAATATTGATGAAATATTTTGCTTTTAAGCTTTCACTAGTGTTGGCAATGTGAACCACATTTGGGGGAGTGGTGTGTCAATGGAAACCCATCACAAATCATATTTCCAACATCCAACAAAAGGGGTGGGCCATGAAGACAACACATGTTGAGGAACATCAATTGATTATATGGTTATTCTATCCATTTGCATTGTCACATTATGAATTCTTTTTCAAGTCCTACGGTTCAAAATCCTTACCATTTAATATGCATTATTTTGGTCATTGCATGGTGAAAACATTGATCCTCATCAACACCACCCACAACATTAACCAAAATGGTTGTTTGTGTTTTTTTCCTTTAGATTTTTTTTTTTTTTTTG
>Ga0209208_10001709_pt1 | contig 31272 bp, 21 predicted proteins | sample S1TSphfallax_3_FD_187694 | JGI IMG/M metagenome (GOLD analysis project Ga0209208, IMG submission 187694) | Host-associated microbial communities from peat moss isolated from Minnesota, USA - S1T2_Fd - Sphagnum fallax MG (SPAdes) (version 2) | ecosystem: Host-associated > Plants > Peat moss >...
TGATAGTGTGTAGTTCTTGGTGGAGGAATGTTGAGGCTCACCACCTACGCATAGACAAATATGTTGGTGTTGATTGTGTGTAGAAGGAGAGTGATTAGGCTGTATGTATAGACAAAAGGAGAGTGAAAAAATAGATGTGTAACCCATCACATAGATCTCCATAGCTATGTAACAAAAAATACATAGTTTCGGTCCCATACCCGTTCGTGTCATACAGACCCATGTTCCCCCAGTGAAATGGGTCCAAGTTCTTGGGAATCATGGTTTTTGAGGCAAATGGGCCTTGGAGAAACCATGGTCCTTGGGGCAAGTCATTACTTTGCAAACCATGTAAATTCATAATTGAGGGTGTTGCTTTTATAGTGAAACTGATAACAATGTTTTAATTTTTAATTTTTAATTTTTTGGGGGATTGATACTGTGTGTGTGGTCAAAAATAAAAAATAACATACCTAAGGTAAAAGCAAGCTATGGTGACCCTTTTATGTAAAGCACATTGTTCTATTTTCTTAGGTGAGTGTTTTGGAGCTTAAACCATGTCTATGTTAACAATGTTTTGCATATTATGGTAGAACAAAACTCGAACTACATATATATATACAAAGAATGAAAAAAGAAAATATATTTCAAAAATGATTGAAATAATTTTTTATTTTTACAAATTTTGTAACATCATTTCACATGTTATTTCATATAATTTGAACCATGATTGTGAACCATGTGAAGAGTTAAATATTTTTCATCTTGCAATGAAAGTTTTTTAGGGTGTTGACAACAAGTATGCAATAAATTAAAGATTTGACAAACCATCATTTTGAAATGGAAGGTGACAACTAATGTGAATTGAAAAAATGCATAAAATTCAGTTCAAACATTAATTTTGATGATTAATGGAACCAAATACCTAGTGTAGTTTGAAATGAAAAATGAGCTTTGTTATATTATGTATACCATTACAAATATATCCATTTTTTCTTGAATTCAAATGAAAAAAAATCCTTTTTAAAAAGTAATATTAAATAACATTAACTTTGTGAAAGTCATAATTCAAACATCAATAGGTTAAACCCAAAATTAAATGCATCACAATTTGGGAGGTGTATATTATACTAATAAACACAAAAAGGCTCAAAAAGGTGTCATTATAACTTTTTATACCCCCCAACCAATTATGAAAAAAAAAATCAATGACCAAACAACACTAGTTTTTACTCTCCATATGTTAAAAAATTTCCTCATATACGTGAGGGTAAATCATATACAATGAACCAAGTAAAAGTTGGTTAAGAAATGTTCAAACCTAAATTTGACTAATTTGGATACTGTTATTCAAAACTTGTTACAATGGGTACATGGCCTAAAGAACTATGATTATGATAAATTCATGGTTCCCAAGTTAGATTTTTAAAAAAATCAAGGTTAAAGAAAAGACCCAAGGTTAAATCTACTTGGCTTGAAGGATGTAACTATGATAACTACAGTGATCCCACATCAAGTGAATAAAAGACTCAAGGTTAAATCTAACCCACTATAGGGCCTCAAGATTGTAACCATGATAAATACCTAGATATCAAATTAGATGTATGAAAGACACAAGATTAAAATTTCTAGTTTAACATATGTTGTGCTTCAATCTATTTGGAAGTTATTGGTTTTGTTATACTTTTATTGAATGTGATTTGTTGGACCATCCTATAAAAGACATGGGAAGATACATGTCAATAATGTGTGAAACTACTATATTAAAGAACCATCCTACTAAAGTTGTGTGGAAATTAAAGTTGTAGTAAAAGTTCACCATGTTACATGAATCCTATGTCCATTAGATTTGAGGCAAGATTGATGAGGTTTTTTCTTTTTAATATTTGAATCTTTGAAGCCTAAGCTTGAAAAGTTATCTTAATGATTGCAATAATTACATATTAAGGATTGTTTCCAAATTTCCATGTTACTTGCCCATTCACCATATTTCAATTAAACTATTGGTCAAAATTTTAATGACAATGGTAACATTGGAGCTAAAATAGGGTAGTGATTTTTTTGTGGCGACTTCGTGCCATTTTGTAATTTAAAAAATCCTGAGCAACATGATAGAGGGAACTTTTCAGAAAAGTTCTCATAAAATCACCACATTTTGAGGAAAGAAGTTACGAAATAGTTAAGATTTTTGGAGATTTTAAGCAAATTTCTAGCTTTTCTTCTTTTCAAATCACCATATTTAGCTAATAGCTTCTAGTGGTTTGCCAACATGTAATAGGATTTTTAAATTTTTTATTTAAATTTTTTTCTTGTAATTAGATTTGGCTAAATCCTCTTGTGGTTGATCACTACTTTTGAAGCAATGTGAAAAAATGAATTTTTTTGGGTATAGGGTAGAATATTTATATTCCAATAATTGTTTCATCCTACCAAAATAGATTTTAGTTTCAAATTTCCTTTCAACGGAATGGAAATGTGTCTTTTGATATTTTTTTCTAATAATCTTTTTATAATTACAAATGGTGAAATTGACAAGATTTTTTTCAATACCTTGTGCATCAATTTGCATCCTATTTTTAAATTTTGAATCAAATTAAGTTGAATTTGAATTCAATGGAATTAAATTAAATCTAAAGTCCATTTAATGTATTTGAATTCAATGGAATTAAATTAAATTTGAATTCCATCTAATGTATTTGATTTAATTCAAGTTATACATAATGTCATCCAATATTTTCTTTCAAATGGAAATTAATTTCCACAAAATCAACTCATTTTTTTCATCATTTTATTGTCATGGGTAATGTTTAACAATGTATAGGCTAAATAAAAATGGGTTTTCATGTCCTTTCTAACATGTTAGGCACATGTTATGTTAAGTACTTGGTTAAGTTAGGTTTAAATTAGTCTTAATCTAAATGAATTTGTTACAACTTATACGTACTAAACCTAAAGTGATGTTATACATATATGGTTAAGGCACCTACACCCACATGAAAAACATTTCATAAGGCCAACAACACTTGGGCACAATGTGAACATAACAAGGTCCAATCTATTGGTCATCAATTTAATTTTATCACAATGCTAAGCAATGGGACATCTTAATGATCAAATCCAAAAATATCCACAATTGCACATGCTAGTACAACTTAACCCTAAATAAAAACTTCATCAATATGTCCAAAAAAATCAAATGTCAAGCAAGATTTATTTAGTGATTAGGATTGGGTGGTAGCCTTGTCCCATGCTCAACCATTTATTACATTAATCTTATGAGTCCCTAGGTTCATTGTCGCAATAAAGGCATGCATGGGAAAACATATAACCTTTCACCTAGGGTTTCACACTAAATAATAAACATAGATTACCAAAAGGTCAACTAAAAATGTGTGTTCACCTTTAAATCGTAGTAAAAAAACACATTGGTAAGCTTCTAACCCTTAAAATCATATGATAACTTGATTAATATACAAATAAACAATAAGTCCAACCTAACAAACAAGTGGATGTGCACAAATCACACAACACAATATTCACGTTTGTGATCCCCATACAATAATCATGATATGAATTCAAATCTTTTGCATTCACTAATGGTGTACCATTCCTCCACCTATGAAATGCAATAATGGAAATTCACTGGCACAATGTTGATTTGTTAAATGTTTAGCGTGAGAATAATGGTTCCACACCATTTTGCACCTTGGAAAATTTCTTAAATTTTTTTTCACCATGGCTTGAAATCTCCCATAGGGGTAAAATTCCATTTAAGAAACACAATGACACAAAAATCAACATTATATGCAATTGTGGTAATTTTCAAATAACCCCCCTTTCAAAATTTTAATTTTTTTTTCATGTCATGTATGTCACCTCATGGTGTGACATGATGACATGTTTCACCATAGGCACCAACTTGTCTTAAAATCTTCTTTTTAAAACAATTCTATCAGCAAACCATTATTTGACCATCGGTAGGATGAACATGACATCTAAGTTTGGAAAATTAAAATAGAAATGAAAAATGAAATGGGAGGTATGGATTGGACCCCATAGAACTTTTTACCTTGAGCCTAGTTTGAAACACCCAAAATGAGCCAAACTTTTGAGGTTCAAAAAAGGTTCAAGAATTTTCAACACATGATGGTGATGGTAATGGAATTGAATTTCTCCCATTGAAACTTCCCCCTGGTGAACCCTTTTTTTTGTTCCTTTTGCTACAACTTCAATTGCTAGTATTTCTTTTGAATGAATAAAACATTCTCAACCATGATTGGCACAATAACAATGAGGTGAATCCTCCCCACCTTCTTCTCCTTTGTTGTTGTTGACCTCCAAAAATTGGCTAGTTAAAGTTCCAAGCTTTGACAACGATGACGATGGCAATGTTGTCTTTACTGTTGTGCTTGTCCCTAATCATCATGAGAGAGAGCTGAAAAAGAGAAAGAGGGAAAAAGAATGAGAAAGAGGAAGAAAAGGAAAAAAATAAAGAGGGAAGGACCTTTATCGAAAAATCATCATTTTCACCCTTAGAGTTTTTTTAGTTACAACTCCTACACCAAGTTGCAAACTTTCTAATGCTTACAGAAACATGAATTCAACACCATAAACACAACAAAACAAAATGAAACCTCAAGGACATTTGGCCCACATAATCATGTGCAAAACACATAACATTAAATGTGTTCATGCAACACAAACACATTTAGTTTTGCACCAACAAACTAAACATCACTTTTGGTGATTCAAAACATGACTCATCTGCAACAATGTAGGAATTCAAGTCCAAAACACAAGATAGAAAACCAAAACATCATGTGCAATATTTTTTTAACATAACAAAAGAAACTACAAAGCTGAAAAACATTACACGTTTTGGAATTTCAAATCACCAAAAGTGATTTGAGATGACACATCTTGGGTTTATATCCCATGCATTAAACATTTAAAACAATCTTCACACTAGAATCGGTTCCATAATAATTTACCCTAATTTACTTTTAATAACTAGGATATAAACGTGTAACTAACATAAAACTCTTAATATGGTCAATTGGGATGTTGATGGTGTTAAAGGTAGAATTGTATTGTCCCTATTGGATAGACTAGACAAAGGTAGTTTCAAAAATAATAGGGTGGACATAGGTGTAGTATGGTTATGTAGGATTATGACTTATGAAGACTATTTCAAATTGGGTTTTATGACAAGAATTTGAAGAAGATTTTTAGAAAAACATTATTGAAAAAAATATTATTATGAGATTATAAGATGATAAGGAATGAGGGATGGAGAGACTAGTAAGTAGTTTTGAAATATGGAGAACTCATGTTAAATTAGAAAATAGTTTTGATGAAGAAGCTTGAACAGTGCTATTACGATATGTTTTTTTGTTTCCATTTAATATGAAGGTCCTGATTTTGTTTTTAAATCACTATAGAAGTCATAATTGTACATATATATGTGCTTTGTAATGGATTTATGATTGGATTCTATCTATGAATTTTATAGTTTTTATAAAAGAGATTATGTATGTCGAAGATAACATGTTAAAGATTAGATTCCAAAATAAACACAATGTTAAAATATTGGTGTTTACTAGATGGATTGAGTCAAAACCCAACAATGATGATACCATTGGGATTTGTTGGTGCAAAGATGTGGATTTGGAAGCAATTCCAAGATGGCATGCTTTTGCATACCTTTGTACTTTGTTAAGGTATTATAAAATTATACCTCAAAGTAAGATATGAAAAATGGGAACCTAAGATGCACAAACATTGAATTGAAAGGTGATAATGCCTTGGATATATATCAAAACATAGATGTTATCATGTACTTACAAGTAGGAGAAATTCATTTCATTCACCCAAAAAGGGTGGATGAAAGTTCATTTTTACAATCCAAATCTAATGATTAAAAAAAAACACTTAAATGATGTTGAAACACATTCTTTTCCATTTCTAAGTTCATACCACCATAATTTAAACTTTTTCTTAAAACCTCTAAAAATATGGGCTTTGGAAAAATCAATTTAAATATCAAAATGGACTTTACAAATTTGAAATTTTCATTTTAAATCTTAAAATGTTTTAGAGACTTTTTCTTGTTCGATTTTTCATCTTAAGTGTTATGGTACTTCAATGTGTGGTGGTAAAAAGTTATAGGCTTAGTTTCCAACTCCACTATAAGAAAAAACTCCATAATGATATTTTTTTGGGGGCAATTTGGATTGTGACATTGGATGTACCATCCTTTGTAAAGTCCACCTTGGATTGAACGTTTATCCTTTTGACATTATTTTTTTGGGTTTGAAATATTAGAATGTAGGTTTCAATTTTTCATCTCATGTTTGCCAATTGTTTCAAATAAATTTGAATACAATGCAACAATACTTGATTCACCTAGAAAAATTACCATTATGACTTCCAAAAAGGGTGAATGTAGTGTGCTTTTACCACCATCTAAATTAACACCCAAAGAGCACAATTGAGTTGGCATAGAATTAAGAGGTTCGAATGGGAAGGAAATTGTTTGAACTATGGATGTAGATAGATGGATGATACATGTTGTGTTTTTCCTAAAACAATGTGAAGGCATTGTATGCCATGTTGATGAGGAGTTGGGCCTTTTTGGGGTCCAACAAACTTATAATTTACTTTAGGCATAATATTGGTGGTGAGGGACACAACTACAAACACTACAAGAAATTGTAACTTTTCAAAAGGTCCAACTTGACTAGAATGTCCACGTTGACCAAGGGGGATGGACATTTTGACTAAAGGCCTAGGGCATGAAAGACATGAGTTACTTTTGATTGAAACATTTTCGAGGACCTTGGTCTTTATATTGTCAAATTTTTTTTACCAATTTAGTTTGTGGAAAACATCTAGCTAAAACATTTTCCTTTGCATTTATGTCCAGAATTTAAATTTCTATCCTAAAAAATATTTACATAAGAAATATTGTTGGGGTTAATGGAGGAAACAAATTAGTTGTATGTTCTTCCTACATTGGTAAAATGTCATTTTCCAACTATTAACTTTGATCTTTGATGTCCAAAGGAGCTTATAATGTGTTTGTGTTAGTCATTAATTTTTTGGGGAAGGATTGGCAACCAAAGCATGTGACTAAATTGGCTTGTTTAAGGTTAGTGTAACTACAAGACAAGCCTTGGCTAAAAATTTGATAGATTTGTTGGATAAGTATGGCTTAAGAAAAAAATTCATTTCTTATGTCAATAGTCAAAGATGAAGGTTATAATCTCAATGCCATGACTAATGTATTGAAATTTGTTCTAAGTTGTGAATATCTTTGGTTGGAAGAAAGGTTCCAAGGAACTTGTTTTGGTCATGTTTTTTCAAAGGCATGTCAATATGGCACAATAGATAAAAAGGTTTGCAGAAAACTAAAATATATGTCCATTAAGTCTACTAAAGTAGATTTGCAAATATGCATCACTTGGCTTAAAAAATTTAGGAAGAGAAGACATGAATGGAATAAGCTTGTGTTGAAACTAGAATTTGGCCAAGAAAATTGAATACTTTAGTGAAAATTAGCTAGGCTTTTAATTTTAAATGTTGTTTTTGTTCTTTTTCATTTTTTGAAGATTTCAATTGAATGATAATACTAATAAATATTGTTGTATTATTTTGCAAGTTTGCTAATACGATTATTATGTTTTAAGAAACATTGCAATTTCACTCTGAAATTATTTTTTGTTACAATAAACAAAATGTTGTGAAGGTTATTAATTAAGTGCCTCCACTTCTAACTTGGTAGATCTTTCAAATTATTGTGGATTTTCTTTCTCCAATTATCTTTGCATGTTTTTTTAACCAATCATGTGGACATTTGCTACTTAGTGATGCATTACACTTTACGATTTCCACGAGTTTAAAACTTAAATAAAAAAATCAAGTTTTTCCTTCGTTTGAAACCTTAATGGATGATGATTCAATTGTTGTTGATGAGTTGGTTTTGATGGCTTTTAACATTAGAAGGGAGGTTTGTGGTGTGTTGGATTCTTTCTTTTCAATCTTAACAAAATATAAAAACAAAAACACCCATAACATGATTTCTTTGATGTTAGACCATAGGTTTAAAAACCTTCATATAATATCTTCATTTGTTGGATGTGAGCAAGGTGTTAATCTTGTTGAAGAATATGATAGGAAGTCTTTATATCCTATATTTGTGAAATGGGTGTGGATGAGCTCAAACGAGCCAAAATTGATGTCAAAACGTAAATTTTTTTACAATTTTTGTTACATTTGTTTACGTGGTACCACTTTAATGGCATGTGAATCATGAAAAGTTGTGCTTCTTGAATAATATGGATACTGAAAAATCTAAAATAAATCAAACAAAATTTCAATATCAAAGTTTGGTTTGAATAAAAGATGTTTAACAACTTCATTCAATGACATTACTTTCATAAAAGGCCCCTTAATTTTCATAATATAATTTATTTCATCCTCATTTTTTTTATAGTAATCTAATAATATTAAAAAAATCTAAAACAAATTCAAATTTTCATTTAAATTTTTTTTTTGTTTATAAAAAATTTAGGTTAAAAAAAATTCATGAGTCATTTTCAACATGTAAATGTAATGGAATGTATATGTTGTTTAAATATTTTTTGTAGCTTATAACATAAAAAAATTAACTTGAAATTGTTAACATGTTTTGGTATGATTTGAAATTATGACAAATTTTCAAGACAAAACACAAAATCTGGCAAAATCTATGCACTTTCAAAAAACATTATTTCTCCAAATTTGATTGTAAAAAAAATATGACATATTGCGAAAACTATAAATACACTATATAATTATAAAAAAAATTCACTTGAAAATTCCTTTTTAGGAAAACATGTTTTTTGGGAAAAGGACCCCAAAAAAAGATAATAGTCCTAAATGCAAAGTAAACACATTGATTCATTGTATGTTGCTTGGACCCAAATGTCATGAACATTTGCATCCTTTGATGAGGTTAAATACACATTATGTTAATCCTAAGATATTTTGATTAAGATTGTAATTTGAACATTTTTGAACAAATTACAAGTACAAGGGAACATAAAAGTTTGTCAAGAAGGAGTTGTTGATTTTTAGAAGATACCAATTGAATGTTAAAAACATGAAATGTCTTCTTCAATGGTGGGAGAAACATGAAGAAATGTTTTCTATTGTTGGCTTTTTAACTCACTACATTTTGGGCATTGTTGGATCATAAATTGAAACTAAATTTTTTTTTTCCTTGGTTGGAATATTTACTAACCTTAGAAGATGTCATCTGCAAATTGAAAATTTTAAAAGTTGATATTTGTGAATGAAAGTTGGCCTAATGACCCTAGAGTAGGATGTAAATCTGCATCTAACTTAATAGAATTCTTTGAAAAAGATATATATTTAAAAGATGAGTTAAAAGAATTTGAAGGTGAATTTGAAAAAGATGAAGTTGTTGAAATATGAAAATTATACAAATAAATTGTTGGTTTTTGAAAAAAAAAGTATAACAATACTTGCATTTTTAAAGAATTAAAGTGTAAAAATATCATTTAAAAATATAATTAGTTTTTCTTTGAAAAATCTAAACTAATAACCAATTGTGAGAACTGACTATTTTCAAATTTATGGGAATTGAATTGTGAGAATTAGTTACTTAAAAAAATAATATTAATACCTTCACCTAATGTATATTTATTTTAAAAAAATTAAAGGGTGAAAAATGGAACTTTTTTGAAATATTTTGTGAAAATCAGATCTAGCGGGTATAAAAAACATTTGATACCAGCCCAACACTAGATTCAACCATGTGGATAATGAACAACTTTGTTCCCATTTGTAATATTGATGGCTAAGGAGAATCTAGCAAATTGTTTAACACCATGATACCATGCATTATGTCATTATTCATAGCGATGGTTATTAGCCTTGAATTTGTAGATTTGAATTGAGAAATTATGTGTACATATAATAGACAACACTAACTACTTTGGATGTGACAACATTACTATTTGGCTTAATTGGACCTTAGCTTAAATAAGGAGGCAATTTGGATGTGATACACCGTTCATGGTAGTTTTATGTTATTTGGTATGTGTGTGGACAATGATAATTATAGATGTTAACATGGTAGTGCATGACAATTATCAAGTGTGTTATGTTAATTACCTTATTAAAGCATGATTATGCTAATTATAATTTGGGTTAGTGTAATTACATGTGTTTTAGTTTTTGGTATGTGTGGAACTAGTTCAAGTATGAACTAAATTTGAGATATTTCATGTTTGGGATATAATCCTATTGTGTATATTTTCAAATCAATTTTGGTGATTTGAGATTCCATAACATACAAGTTTGTTGGTATAAGTTTTTTTTTGTGTTTTTATGCAAGTTTCATTGTTGCATCTTGTTTGTGTGTATTCCATTTTAAGTTTTTGGGCTTGGATTCTTGCAAGTTTAGCAATGAGCTACATTTCTATGGTTTAAATGTGATATGTCATTTAGGATAATTTTATGTTATTTGATATGTGTGTGAAATATGATAGTTATAAGCACCAACATGGTAGCACACAATAGACATTTTTGTCACCTATGTAACAATTGGCAAGTGCAAGTGAAATGATGTTATATCTTCCTCAATAGTGCCATTTGTGTAAGCAGTGTTATTTGTTTTCCCGTGTCTCCTGAGACCCCAGTATCAGGCAACAATTTGGTGTACCTGCTTTCACACAACTGTGGTGTATTGCTTCATTCCAAAAGTGCCGCGCAGGCCAATTTCCAGTGGACCGGTGGAGATGCTCTAAGTCACCCTTCTATGTTTTTAATTACACACTGAAAACAAAATATGGAATCTGATCATTTATCCTTTAAAATTCTTTTCACTTCTGGCTCTCGAAACTTCCAAAATCACTTCATTTTTTCAAATGTCAATTCTTCACTTCACTTGTCAGCAATTTTTCATGGTCAGTTGTCCGTGTGTTGTCAGAAATTTCAATATCTAGGCTATATATTTAAAAAAGAAAATCTCATTTAGATATTTTTTAATTTAAGATTTCTTAGTTGCCACGCAATCATGCCACACAATGTCACCACACATGTGTGTGATATTTCCTTCAAGTTAGAACAGAGGACCTTGCATGTGTGTAGGCCCCGAATTCCTGAGGAATTTTTTAACATTTGTGAAGGCTAAAGTTTGGGAGAAAGTGGCCAGCTATATTGAACAGAATAGTTTTGTCACTATCAGAGTCTTTGGTCACTCCTTGTGTTTTACTCTTCATAGTATCTAACCTCGTGTGAGAATTGAATCCTCACAGTCTGTTACCCAATTTCTCTATATCTGACCTCACTTTCTGTGTTCACTCCAACCAAGATTGAAACGGCAATTTTAGGTTCAAACTAGCCGTGCAAAAAAACACTTCAGTTATAGAATTTTTAGGGTGTATAAGACTTTTTTGTGCACATCTAGGGAGGGTGCCACATATACATGTATGTGGTCATGATGGAAATCAAACACATATCTCAGGTGACATGAGCTTTTCAAAAGTCTAGCTTTTGGAACTTTTGTTGGTAGTTGAAGCAAGAGCACTAGGAGAAAGCTAAATTGCTAAATTTATTGAGCACCAAGGAAAAAATCAGGGGGAAACAACAACACATCGCAATGAAATATAATCAACTTTAACAAGTACTTGCGAAGAATGACATTGAAAATAATGCATTCTAGCAATCAAAACATTAGGGGGAGGTGATGGCAATGTGACAATTGAGACTGGGATTGTCCTTGAGGAATTTTACAGATGTACATATATATTTTTGCAATCTGGCTATACATTGCCAATATAAAAGAAGATGGTAGCAAAAGTTTTGGCAGTTTTAGCCAAATTTGGTCAAAAAAATCTGAAAATAAATTCATTTAAGCATTTTTCTACATTGTTGACTCCCTAGTGGAAAGGCAGATGTAAGAATCAAAGATTTTCCTATAAAACTTTCTGACACTTGGCTATCAGAAACCTCCTAAAACACTGATTTTAATACACTGGTCTAAAGAAGTCTGCCAGCTGGTGAATAACAGGTATAGGGTAATCAGGTGTGATGGTGAATAGTGAGTTTTATGTTTAGAACTTCATGCAGATTTGTTCCTTTTTCTATTGCTAGGTTGTACTTGCCATTAGGGATCAGATCCCTAGTTACCCTGTTAGGCTCGTGTTGTTCATGGACGCAGCCATTTATCAACCAGGAGTCACATGACATGCATCTTACAAAGTGTACAAGGGTACTTCCAATTCATCCGTACTTTGGGCCCTGGTTGTAAAGGAAGATCAGCTGACGAAGTTTTGATGTAAACATGACATTTTGAGGAATTTTCTGCGGTAATTTTCATTTGTCCCACTTTTTGAGGAATGTTTCTGGAACATGAATTCTCATTTAGTCTCACATTTTGAGGGCTATTACCAGTTTTGCCCAGTTATCACATTTCAGGCTTATCTGAAATAGTATCTGAAATCTACTACACCATCCCGTTACGCATTATTTTAATTATTATTACTTTTTGGTTATGCATATGCTGATTTTAAACTTTCACAAAAATGACAGATATGCAGAAAGGTTATGCATATCAATTTTCTGATTTTATTACCTAAAAAAAATTGCAAGAAAAAATAAAGAACCTAGAAAGCTAGACTCCTAGAACCAAACCAAAACTTGTGAAGGAATTGAACCTTAGTTCTATGAAGAACCATAGAACTCTACCCAATTGTAGCACAAGTTCCCTGACCCAACCACACCCCACACAAACCCACCCCAGCCCACAAACTAGTCACCATGAACTTGCAATTCTTCAAAAAAATCATGTTCTTCAATCAAATTGTAGTTATCCTTTGCCAATAGTTCTTCTATTTTCAAGTATTGTTTGAAGTTAGAATTTGGCTTATAATTGGCATGTGGATCATCAGGCCAATTCTTCACAGCCAATTCTTCACAATGATGATGATTCAGTCTGTGTTGTCTACTTGCAAATGATAGTGCTTTAAAGTTGTCAACACCCCAAAAAGATTAAAAACACATTCAATATCTATTTTTGAACCTAGGATTGCAAGAATCTATTTTGCAAGAAGACCCATATTCAAAATCTAACGTTCATGCATACACCACCAAGTTAGTGGATCACATGTGGATAATGAAATAATCAACCTCCTAAACAGAAACAACTCTCTAATGACTAATGCTCAAGAAGATTCTTCAATTAAAGCCCCCATTCCAAACACATTTTCATCAAGCTCCAATTATGCATCATCAACTGTTGTAGCAATTGTAATAGTACTAGGGTTCAATTATTGAAAACACATCATCAAAAGTGGAATCACAATCTTGACATCATATTTTGATGCCAATCTGATTACATTCCTTCATCCCACCAAACTTTCCACAATGCACAAAACCTTGAAGTGTGGATGTAACATGATAACCATCATGTTGTGAGCTTATAATGCATCAAAAGACCTTAAGAAATCCAAAAAAAATTTGATCGCTTTTATAATTTCAAGTCACATATTCCAATGCAAAAGCAAGATCTCTACCTCAAAAGGGTTAGAAATTTCAAACGGGCTATACAATTACAACAATTCAACTTCCATGTTCATTGTCAAGGTGATAACTATTGTCAAGCTATTTAACAACCATTGGCCCTTTGATTGATTCAATACACATGTTGAAGCAACAAGATTTAAGGCAAATGTGATTGCCTCAACAATAACCCACACTTGGGCTTTAAGAACCCTCTATTGTAAAGCCATAGATTTATGCCTATTATAACAAAGAATAATGGCATTCTTAAACTTTAAAGTTTTTTCAAACACAATGACCTTATTTTCACAAGAGTTTTTAATTTTTGGTGTTGTCCCACTTTAGCACAAGGTTGTTCCCATTCCTACCTTCTTTTCCCCAACTTTTTGGTCTACATCATGGTTTTCAATAGACCAACCTAGGCATCCTTCACATTCACATGTTGTAGCCCAATAGAAACCTTGTCATCATTTGTAGCATACTAACAAACCTTAAACATCACATGCCTAAAACATTTGCCTTCATAAACCTTAACAATTTTCAAAGGTTCATAGTCACTATTATAGATCTTGTCTTTTAGCTTGTCTTTTTTTACAAATATTTCAATCATGATAGATAATAAACAAATTTGGGGTTAGTCATATCATTAAACAATTATGAGTTTGTTTGTCATCTTGACATAGTAAGCTCAACTTGTATGGACCTATCGACTTACTACATTTTGATAGTAGAAAAAATACTTGTTGAGATTGTGTTGAGTATTATTACTTTGTCAACATGCCTAAGTATTTCCCTTACAACTTATTAAATAGTAGCATTGGCAACATCCACAATTCCCTAAATGGTATACCATATGTAGCCATATATACTATTTTGAAAAATAGCACGGTGGATTTTAGCTATTTTATGTTGCTAGGAAGACCTTGGCTTAAAGACGCAAAGGTTAAACATGATTGGGGTAATAATGTCATTGTTGTCCAAGGTAATGGAATAATCAAAACAATATCAATTAATAGGAAACTAGGAGCAAAAACCAAGTACTTGTTTGTTACAACTTGTTGGAAGGGTTATTATATGAAAAGGAAGATCTGATCTTTGAAATAGAACTAGAGTTGTTTTCAATTGGCACAATCACTATTTTAGATGAAACAATTTCATTGCTAAGTATTAGAATGTTAGAAGTCAAAATCGGTGGAGAATTTGACCCAGAGCAAGGGACATTAGATTAAGGAGCAATAGAAGTGGTGCCTTCAACAACAAACACAACAAAATTTCATGTTAGACTAAAGATATCACTTGAAGATAATGTTTATCCAGAAACTTATTATCATCATAATTAAGTTAATGTTGAAGTGGATGAGACACTGGCAAAAATACAAGCACATAATCCAATTAGTAAATATGACTAACCTATAGTATATGCCTCTAGATTATTAAATAAAGTAGAGTAGAACCTAGTGATGACATTCTTCATTAATAGAATTATATAACTATAGAAAGAAAAGCCCTAGTAATGGTTTATGCTCTCCATAAACTTAAACATTTTTTGTTGAAAAACAAATTTGTCTTTTATGTGGACCACTTGGCTTTGGTATACTTAGTCAACAAACCACAAGTGTTGAGAAGGATAGCCAGATGGATGTTGTTATTTTTGGAGTATGAATCATAATAGTCTACAAGCATGGTAGAACACATGTGGTAGTTGATGCTTTATCCAGATTACCAGATAATTCAAAACCATTGGGAGTCCCAAATTAAATTATAAATGCATCATTATTCTCTATATAACCTAAATGGATGTAAGAAGTGAAAAGTTATTTGGAAACGAGTCAAAATTTAAAAACTTTGAACTTAGCTCAAAAACAAAAGTTGGCCAGAAAGGCAAAAACCTTTACTTTGAAAGAGGGAATAATGTATAGAATGGGACGAGACAATAGAATGTGTAGATGTTTGACCACCTAAAAATCATAGATTGCTTTGAAGGAGTTACATGAAGGAGTGGAAGGAGGACATTTTGTAGCAGATATTATTTCAAAGAAAATTTTGGATGCAGGATATTAATGGTCAATTCTATTCAAGGATACTCATGAATTTTGCAAAAGTTGTGACAATTGTCAAAAAAATGGAGGATTAAAAACAAAAAATCTAACCAAGTTGGTAACAACATTTCTAGAGGAACCTTTTATGAAGTGGCGTTTAGATTTTATAGGTCCATTTAAACCAATAGGAAAACTAACAAGAAACAAATATATCATGGTAGTTATAATTTATGCAACTACGTGGATAGATGCAAAGGCATTTAAAACCGATATTGTAGTATTTAAAATTAGAACCCTATGAGTATGTTCTAACTAGATTTGGATGTCCATTGACCATAGTTATAAATCAAGAAATACATTTCATTAATGATATAATCAAATATCTGATAAAAACAATTTTTGTTGCAGCATGTTAGCTCAACTACCTATTATCCATAGGGAAATGGACAAAAATAATCTACTAACAAAGTCATTAATAAGCTTTTGACCAAGTTAATCAATGAGAAAAAAACAAATTAGGATGAACATTTGTCCACAATTTTGTTTTCATATAAGATTGTTTATAAGGTGGTAATAGGTTACACACCTTACCGGTTAGTCTATGGTTTACACCCTCTAATGCCAATATAATATGGTAGGCTATTAGTGGGGACCACAGAGATGCAAAATCAACCATAGTACTAACTGCTAGAATTATGGAGTTAAAGAAGTTATAAGAGAATAGATTGGAAGCTCAAAATAATGTAGGAAAAAATGAGTGGAATTTTATTTTTGTGAGTTAGCAGAAACACACAAAGAAGAAGTTTCAATTTAGAGATTATGTTTTTTGGTTTCCCAAGGGAGAAAAGACACATTTGGGCAAATCCAAGAAAAGATGGTTTGGACCATTTAGGGTACAATATTACTTACCCAATAACACAATTCTTGTTTCTATTAAATATTTTGAACCAAATTTTGTTTTGGTCAATTTTTATAAGTTGAAACCATATAGATATGTAAATCAAACATTGAAGGTGAGTTAGAATTTAGATGATCAGAAATCTTTAAAGCCTATGGATTTTGACCACAAGGAAGAAAATTTTGATGAGGATTCAAAAGATTAGAAAAAAACAAAGATCGTTGGGACTAATCGAAAATTAGTATTAAAAGAAGCCTCAATAAATCTAATGAGTTAGTAGGTTATGAAAATATTCACAAATTGTGATTATATAGTTTCATAATCATTGGATTATGAGTCAGATAAGTTTGTCCCATCAAAACAAAACTTTGTTGATATGATGATTTAACATAGATAGAGGAAGTTTGTAGTGTAGACAACACCATGTTATCAGATTTAAAATTATCATTAGAATAAGCCAATGCCACGTCTACAAAATTTCTAGGTTAACAAGTATTTATTATAGCCCATGTCATTGTCGGTATGAACTTCCATAGGAAACAATAGGTGTAGAAAAAATAAATAAAAAATCATTCAAACATTAACCCTAAAGCGAAATGTGAAATGTCATCTTATGAAATGAAATGATTATGATTTAAAAGGTGGCAAAAAATAGAGTGCCTCTTCATTTTTGTTTTCTATAAACAAGTTATTATTGTTTTTTGTTTTCAGAATGAGTGTAGAGGAAAGTTTTGTGGAGAAATTACAAAGACTTTCTAATGAGAAATTACAAAAGTTGAAAGAAGAACAAGAGAGATAGAAAGAACAACAGAGAGTTGCAAATATTTTGCCTTTATAATCTAGGTTTTCATAAAGAGGTTTACCATTTCCTTCTCCTATTTATTCTTCTTCTTCTCAGAGATTTTCTTTGATATCTAAATTTTAGAATTCTTTTGAAAAATTTAGAAAAAAAAGAGGTATTGCAAGGAAACTTTGAGGAGATATAATTTTAGGAAGCCTAGAAAAGAGGTAGGTTCTAGTGAGCAAGTTGGTTCCACTTCCATTTCTAATTTTGAAGAAGAAAAATAGAAGGACGATTTACAACAGGAACAAGAAGTGCCATTGCATCAAGAAGAGCCTACCCAAGATTAGATTTTAAAGAATGTCAACATTCCCAACAAGAAGCACATGAAAAGAACAAATCGACAAACAATGGTTGTAAATTTGCATGGGAAGGTGTAGATTCACCAAGATGATGAGGTTAGGTATGTTTTTATTCCTACAAAGCAGAGTTATAATATTAATATGAAGAATATTTTGGTTTGGACAGGCTTTAGAGAGAAGAGAAAGCTTGGGCAAACAAAGTTGGATTGGTAGGTTTGTTTGAGGTTGAGTGGAAAACTCCTTGCCATAACATTCTCGTTGAATTTTTGAACAGTTGGAAGTTGGATTTTGAACATAACAGAATCAAGGTCGTGTTGGGGGAAAAGCAAAGAGTTATAGAAAAACATTTGTTGGTAGAAGTTTTTAAAATCTACCATATAGGAGAGACAAAAGTAGACCATGTAGAGATGTCAAATGCCAAAGTAGAATTGGTAGACATAGTTGATAAAATCCTAGATATTTATAACACCAATGAAGGGTGGGTTATAAAGAAGATGAGGTTAGAGTATGCCAATAGAATTATTGTTATTTTGCCCATTATCTACCAAAAGGATAAAGTGCAATGTTTTAGTAATAAGTTTGCTATGATGATTTCTTAAACAAAACATGGAGAGTTTGTCTGTTATGCTACAATTATGTATTTTCAATTGGTCAAGGAATTGATTATATGGGAAAAGTGTCAAAAAAACATGATTGAAGGAACAACCAAAAGAGAATGAAAAAAAAATGTATGCCATTCTAACATAGTTTTAGGAGTTATGTTTCAAAAATGGTTTCCACTAGAAGGAACAAAGCCATAAGAGAAAAAAAGCAAGTAGAGTAACCAAAGGAGGACATGAGAAGAAAGGAGAGTTTGAGGGAAAGGTTTATAAAAAAAAAAAGACCTTTGAACCCTACACACCTCTTTTAAAAAGGAGAAACAACCAGAGATTAAAAACAACTAAAAGATAAATTCTAATGTCTCAATCTAATGATGATGAGGAGAAGGAGATTTTCTAGAAGAGGCATAGAAGAAAAGAGGATATCGTAATGAGAGGTAGTATTAATCCTCAATAAATAGGAGAATTGATGAGGAAGCAACAACATCAACATTAGAGACAAAAAGAAAAATCCATATTTCCTAAGTTTGATCCAAGACCACAGATATTTCCCCAAGTAGGAATAGAGACTAGATGGGTAGGAGCTTTAGTGATGGCCCAAAAAGGAACCAGAGTTTAAGCTTAGTAGTAAGCAGAGGAGGAGATATAAGATTTTGACTAGGATCCACCAGAAGTAAAACAATCTTTTCCATCACCATAAAATAATGAAGGTATGCTACCTTCAAGACCAAGTTCTGCAACAAGCACAAATGTTTTTGAAGAGATCTAGACTACACATAGAAGTTTAGGTTTTTCAAGTATAAGTTCCAAGGGTTAGACTCCTAGGTTTCATACATCAGAGTCTGTACAAGGGTCAGAAGTAGACTTAGATGAACATAGAAAAAATGCTAGTATGTATAGGTAACTTCAATAGGTAACAAAGTATAGTGTACAAATGACCAATATTTTGTTTAGACTTTTTGATTTAGAAATTATAAATAAGCAAATTATAGAAGAGAAGTATAGATCTATTTAAAATCTGCAAAGGGTTTTGGAGAAGGAGTAGAAGCTCAAAGCATAATTATAGGATAGGAACAATGAGAATAGTCAAATATTGGCAGAAGTACAAGCAACCAAATAGAAAATTAATAATATGGAAAGACATGGCAAGGATTTAGAGAACATAAGAGGGGAAAGGGATTCTTTGCAGGTAACTCTAAAGGAGACAAATGCCAAATATTGGAACTTGAAGGCAAAGAAGGATATCCTAAATGTAGAACACAACAAACTTCAAAGGGATTACAAGAATATGGAGTGGACATTCTTGAAGTAGTAGGAGTTGGAGGAGTTTAGAGTGGGCAATCATAATTTACATCAAGCCAAGAATGACATACAAAAGTAATTTGACCAGAGGCGTGCACAAATGGATAAAAATTTGTAGAAGCAAATGACCTTTAATGAAAAGTTACAAAAACTTCTAAAGGAGGCCAGGAGAGTAAAGCCTTTCAATTATGATAGTGTCTTCATAGAAAATAATGATTTTAAGAAGTAAAATACTTTGTTTTAGGTAAAACTCAAGGCATTGTCAATGGAAGAAAAAGATGCAGATCTGTGGTGGGATGTAATGTAGGATTTTGTTTAGAAAGATATTGGAAAGGTTTGTCAAAGGTATGAAAGAAATGAAAGGCTATACATGCACAAGATATTTCAGATGGAAAAGGTCATGGTAGCATTTGAGTATGAACCTTTAGTTCTTTCTCTAGAACTAAAAACCTCAAATGAAAAAGAAGACAAAGGGAATAATGATGGTGTAGGACCATAAAAATAAGAATGATAGAAGAGGAACTAGGAGATCTAAAAGGAGGAAGGGATAGCCCTAAAAAGGAGGTTGGTGATAAGACATATGTATTAGAATAGACTTTGGAACCAATATAATTTGTTGTGTAAGATGTTAGTTTTTAGGAATATGCATTTGTAACCACAAAAATAATGGAATAGATAGAAATTAAGGAACATAAAACTCACAAAGTTTAGCAAGATTAGATTGAGCTTACATCAGAGTTGCAATAGTTAGAGTAAACTTAGATTACATCAAATCTACAATCACAACAACAACCCTAAGTGACATTAAAGTTGTAGACATAGGAGCAGATAGCAACACATCATTAAACAATAGTATATTTGTTAACAAAGGTACCAAAAGAACAACAAAAGTTTTTATATTCAATATAAGATCATATATTGTTGTAATTTGAAGTACATCAGCCACATATAGAACAAACTATAGTATAGATAATTTAGACGATAGTGTAGTAAGATCAACATCAAATTTCTAAATCACAACATTAGAAACAACATCAAATTTAACTTTTTTAACAAATTTTTGATCCAAAATTTCGAGACATAATTTAGAGTATGAATGGGGTAATGTTAAGGGAGTAGTTATTGGTGGTAATAGTTAGTATATTTTTACTTATTCAGTTATTGTTTTAAGAAATACTAATTAAATTTCATGGTGGGCCAAATTTTCGAAGAATTGGTCAAAGAAAAAGGTGAGGTTTGCACCATGGATGGAAAAAGGTGCTCAAAACCTTCTAGCCCAAATTGAAAGCTATGGTGTGTTATGGATTCTAAGCACAACAAGTGTGCTCTGATTGTTGAGTGGAGACAATTAGAGTGGTTATTGGTGTGGTGTGCAAGGTGCGAATTGAAAGATTTGATCACATCCTAAGCACGATTGAATTAGCAAGGAAGACACTGAAGATGGATGACAAGCAAGAAGCATGTAAGCAACAATCAGTGGAAGCATGCCCATGTGAACATTTAGGTGTCATCAAATTCCTTACTATCCACATAGAGACCATTGAAGCATACACATTGCGGTGGAATGGAGGAACATTTCAAAAAAAATTCGATTACAACACAAAGTACTCCCCCATTATTGATAATCGTACTTTATTGTGGTAAGGTTGGTTGGATATGGAAGGGCGAACATGACTTGTCACCTTTACGCAAAATCATGTGAAATTGGCATGGGCATTCATATACATTATGAATGTAGTACATCATTGTGGAATTTTGCATAACAATATCCAAGGACAACATTATGTTACATTTTCTAGGTGACAAACTAGATGTTGTGTGCATATGTGTGTGCGATTGGGGTGAAGTTGAGTGCTTGCAAGAGGTGACATCATCATTGTATGATTTTGCAGAGGATCAAGATGCCACCAACATAAAAAAATGCATTGGTGGGTTGTACCATAATTGTTTTTGTTTACAACAAATTAGGAATTGCAAATTCCCCTCGACCATTGGCAAAACAACATGCTGCAACTTTGACGTCTAAAACATATTTGGTGGGTAGGTTAGCAAGTGTCATATGGGGTGATGATTGGGATGCAAAATATTTTGTGGACAATTCAATCAAGATGTCATTTAGGAAATTGATCCATGACATGTATGACCCAAATTTAGAGGCATGAAAAATTGTTCAACACGTCGTGTGCACATTGATGGGGCCTCCATACAATTGAATTGCACCTAAAAAATGTTATTGAAGGCAACCATAGACAATTTGTAGTTGTTAGATATGGAATATGGTGTAATTTGCATGATCTTTCAAAAATGACATGTTTTAGATTCATGAATTTTATAAAGCCCAATTTTGTAAATGAATCATGTCGTCATGTGTAATCAAATTTGAGATTTATGAATCCATCCTCTTTACACATTTGAAATTTGTGTCTAGATCTATGCCCCATAATGATGATGGGTTTCTTGTAAACATAAGATACAATGATCATATACAATTTTACACAAGTACTACCCATCTATTTCTTAAATTTTTGAATTATGGATGATTGGACTTAGCATTGATAGTTTGTTTCAATAAATGTTTTCATAATTGATAGACATTAATAATGAAAAAAAATTGATAAAAATTCACTTAAAACAACATTTTAAAATGCAAACTTTAGAAGGCATTCGTTTTGTGTACTTTTGTTTTGGTTTCCATTTTTTTGGCATTTTTTACCAAGGCGATGATATTGTGTTTAGATTCATTATAGAAAATAGTAGCTTAACAAATTTTGGCCCCCCTGTAATAGGTCTATTTTTATGCGAAGATTTTTGAAAGATGATATTTTGGCTTGTGTTGAAACTTGGGATTAATGATAGAATTATGATATCTTGAAGGAGTTTGGTTTCTTTTAAAGCATTTTTTTTTAAAGATTATATTTTTGCATGGTGAAATATTGGAATTTCCATAATTCTTCTGTTGCCTTACCATATTCTTTCATGTAAATGGCAAGGCCACAATGACACACTGAAAAGGTGGTGACGAAAAATTTTCGATCGTTGTAGGATTGGTGACTGAAATGTTTTGGTTGTTCCAAGATTGGTGACCAAAATCCATTTTTGGCTGTTAATCATAATGGGGGCAACCCAAATATGACCCAGGATTTTCCTGCATCTGTCTTGATGGACACATTAAAACAAATGTTAACATGACACTAGATGCAAAATAGGCGCATCATGTCAGTTTTGACAACCCTTGGGGGGTGGGGGGAGGGGAAAGACATTATGGTGATCGAAAGGTTTTTAGTCACCATATGGATGTGGTGATTAAAAGGTTTTCAGTCACCACATGTCGGTGGCAACTAAAAGTTTTTTAGTTGCCATGGTGCGCACATCGATGGGGCCTTCATACAATTAGATTGCACCTAAATTTTTTTTATTGAAGGTAAGCATATACATTTTGTAATTGCTAGATATGGAATATGGTATAATTTGCATGATCTTAAAAAATGACATGTTTTGGATTTGCGGATTTTATAAAACCAATTTTGTAAGCGAATCATGTTGTCATGTGTAATCAAATTTGAAATTTGTGTTTGAATCTATGTTTTATAATGATGATGGGTTTTTTATAAACATAATCTTATACAATCATCATTTATAATTTTACACAAGTATTACCCATCTATTTTTTATATTTTTGAATTATGCATGACTGGATTTATCATTAATTATTTGCTCTGATAAATGTTTTCATATAATTAATAGACATCAAATAATGAAAAAGAATCAATAAAAATTCATATAAAGCAACATTTTTTAATACACTTTACAAAACATTTGTGCTTTGTAGACTTTTGTTTTGGTTTTCATTTTTTTTTGGCATTACCTACCAAGGTGAGGATATTGGGTTTAGATTCATTATAGAATATAATAGCTTAACAAATTTTGTTGTGATCAATATCTCGAAGGAGTTTGGTTTCTTTTAGAGGAATTTTTTTTGAATATTATATTTTTGCAAGGTGAAATATTAGAATTTCCATAATTCTTCTTTTTCCTTAAGATATTTTTTAATGTAAATGGTCATAATCACACATCGAAAAGATGGCGATTGAAAATTTCCGGTCATTGTGGTGATCGAAAATTTTCAATCACCATCTTTTCGATCGTTGTAAGATTGGTGATCGAATTTTTTTGATCATCATAGGATTGACAATTGAATTCCATTTTCATCATTAATCATAACAGGGGCAGCCCAAGTGTGAACAAAGATTTTCCTACCTTTGTCTTTACGGACATGATAGACACGTCAGGACAAACGTTCACATGACCCCAATGTAAAATGGATGTGTCATGTCGATTTTGACAACCTTGCATCTTCTTAATGCTATCTTTGGCACTTGTGAGTGACAACATCTAATTATGCTTGCATTTCATAGGCCTTGTTTTGTTGCAAACCAAGCAACATCAAATAAACATTCTCCCATTCTTGTCCCAACCTATGCACAAATAAAAACCCAAGTAAAACAATGTTCAATTTTCAAAGTAAATTTCAATTAACAACATAATCAACATTTTTCATTTTATGAAAGTACTAACTACCTTGCACTGGATCCTCTGGCCTGCAAATGTGTGTAAGATCTAACCTCCAAGATGTTCGACCAAACCCACAAAAGCTTACATGTGCAAGAGAGAGGACATGATTGGAAAGAACATGAAATTTTTGTGATTTTATCATTGAGATGATAGAGTTATTAGGGTTCATAGTGTGGGAAAATTTTGTAATGGCAGTAGCTTCAAACATTTACACAAATATATCATGAAATTGTTTGGAGGAAAGTTTGGAAACACAGACATGGTGCTCAACAATCTAGGAGGGAAACTTGCAAACGATGTACAAGGAAAATGGGGCAAAAAGTAACGCATTTATCAAAGCTCCATTTGAAATTGTCGTCCATTTTTCATTTGATCGCATGCGGGAGCCTCAGAAAATTCATCTTCACTCAACACGTGTGGAAACATTTTCATTTCCAATATTTGGTTTCCTGCTAGACTGGAAATCGAATTTCTGTGGGGTCTTAGCTTGTTCCTGGTTCTTGATTTTGTACCTCAACTGTGATTGGACCTTTTGTTTTGGTGTTTTGAATAAGCATCTCAAGAAACTCTAATAAACTGACATGTCCACCAAATTTTAAATGAAGTGAGGCATCACAGTGGTGTGAAAATTTGGGCTTAGCTCATATAAATTCATGCAAGATACCCTGGGTATATTTGACTGAGCTTCTACTTGGTTGACGAAAATGTTGATCACATTGACTAATGTTGTTTCGGTGGCCATAATGATTGGCCCACACGTAACATTTAAATGCTCCTTAGTGTATACTACGCAATATTTATATTGTTTATGGGTGAAGAGGGGCACACATGTAATAGGAAATTTGGATGTGATAAATCGTGATATTGCCCCCATTTTCATAGTCCGCCACTGAAGCTACTCTAAATCTGCAAGATTCAAGCGATGAAGAGAGGAGTTCACGATGAAGAAAATTGTGATCAAGACAGCTGCTGTGATTTTTGTTAGTCTAATAAAGTCTTCAAGTTTAAATCTTCTCTTTTTCTGTTCGAAATCAATGAATTATTGTTCTAACCTGTCATTAAAAACAAAAAAAAAACCCCCCATCAAACAGGCCAGCCGAATTTTTTTTTGAACCAACCAGTCAAAAGACCAGAAGACTGAAACTAATACTCGTGTTCAAATCAACTCAGTTTCAAGAATTAGCTGGACTGAAAAACTTGCCGGTCAAAAGGCCAATGGGACCCAAGTAGATGTCCAAAAATAGAAAACCGAGTGTTCAGAACGAACCAGTTTGTCCAGTTCATTTTTTGGGGAAGTTGGATGGAACAAATTTTCCTATTTTAACAAGTTAGCTGGAATCCACAGAAACTTAAATCCGGCGGCTGCAAGTCGGGTTCCCTTGAGATTTCATCACGCCACACAATTCAGGCATGAGCGAGATTAGTACTCTACATCATCGTCTAGGGTTTGGGTCTAGGGTTTCCCTTGCGGGCTGTGGAGGATCGATCCCGCCCGCGTTCTATCTCGATCATCATCCACTTCTAGATTTGCTTCAGCTGGATGTGATCACTTGATTAATCTCGTACAATGGATCAGACTAGATTAATGTTATCTAGCTAGCTAGATGGTTTAATCCCTGAGATCATGGATGCATCATCTACAGTCTAGATCATTGTCTAGCTGATCCAGTACGAACAAACATGGATCCATGATCAGCCTAGATCTACATTTCGTGTGATCAGTAATATACCCATATTCTACTAAATTCTACAATTTTTCTAGCCTTCCACAAAATGTACAGTATTAATTGCAGCGTGAGAAGAAGATCATATAATCGTCGTCCTCGGGCCCATGCATCCATGAAATCGTCTTCTGTGCGCATCGAATAATTCGTTGCAAAATTTGAAGATGATCGGTAGTAGTTGCCTTATACAATGTCAGTACATTGATCCGGTTATGCTAGAAGATTGACCTGTCGCTGCTGCAGTCGGAAAGCGAGCTGTACGTCCTCTCGATCCGGTGGCTCACACTGAGTCTTGAAAGCTTTCGGCCATATCGGAGTTTGTGATCTCTGGAGGCCCAAAAGAATCTGAGACGAAGTCTAGCCATGAGCAGGGAGGGAAATCGGACATTGCGTCACCCATGAGCAGCTCGTTATCTGCAACTACTCGATCTTCAACCCGCAGCTCATGATGATGATGATGATGCACAGGGGATGATGACGCAGAAGGAGCAGGCAGTTTGATTAAGGGAAAGAAATCCTTGTCTTCAAGTGTTTCTAGTCCTCCAAGTTCCACCTCGTCAAAATCATGCATTGCTGAAGCTGCTAGCTGTGAAGTAATTTCTGGCTGCCCGCCCTGATCATCGGTAGCAACATGAGTTGTAGCAGGTTGATGATCAGTTTGATGTTGAAGTACCGAACGCATTGGTGGCGTAGTAGGCTTCATGGGTGACTGATGATGGTCCTGCTCCTCACGACTAGGAAATTGCTGCAGGTTCGCAGCTTTATCAGCCGCCGCCTGTACTGCGCCGCCACGCGAAACGTTTCTTTTCCTCTTGCGAGTGTTGGCTGTGTGAGAGCAAGTGTGTACACCCACATAGATAACTTGGAAGACGGAAGGGTCTTTGTCGGTAGGTTGTACCATCTTCTTTGCCCTACAATCCATCACACTGCACTTGTAGTACGCTCTGCAATACAATAACATACCCATGAGCCGCCACATTAATCAGTGATGCATTCATCATCAACAACAACAACTTGCATTAACATTAACATACACAAACTTCAATCAAGCGGATCACTAGCCGAGTACGAATTCAGAAGTAGAATCGTCAATCTACCTGGAAAAACTCGCATTGTAGATGTTTTTGCTGCCGTACTTCTTCCACCAGGGATGCCCATCTTCTGGAATCCCCTTCTTACTATTCTCTCCGGGTCGCAGATGCTGGTACAAGATGACAGGAGCCTGATTCTGTTCTTCAGCATTACTCCCTGCAGCTTGTCTGCAAAGCATACAATCATGTTGAACATGGTTAACTTCAGAACTCCGACAAAACTCGACATCGACGACTCTGAAACCAAAATAGTCCTGACTAGCTAGCTATGGTTATGCAGCCAGCTGCTGCTTCTAACAGCCAAGGAAGTCTTGGACTCCTGGCTACTTCCTGCATTATAAACACCTCGCTAGCTAGTTAGCGGCGAAGCTGCGACTCTTACTTTGCAAAACTGTGATTATCCTCGTCCTTGCCATGCAGCTTGAAGATCACATGTAATTATTAAGCACTACAGTGCAAGTGCATGATCGATCATGGCTCTAGCTAGTCAGGTTGATGATCACAGTTGCTGGCAGCATTCTAATATATAAATCCATTTCTTGCTGCTTTTGTTCATGTCTGGTTGGAAGAATGATCATGCAGTCTAGTCGACGACCTAGCTAGCAGCTGCTCCATTGAGTTTCATGATGCGGGCGAATTAAGAGCTAGCTAGGCCGTGCTGCTGTGATATAAGCAGCTATCTATAGTTTAATCTCTTGGGATATATAAAACACTCTAAAGTCGAAACCGAGAAAAAAAAAAGGGGAAAGATTTCAAACTGGAGGTGAATAAGTGCATACATGTCCCGTTTCCAGGCACGAATATTTGGGTTGCGTCTGGACATGAATGAGCTGTCATTAATCTGTCGCTGTTGATCAGCGTGATCACGATCCTCGACTTGAGGAATGTGGTCGTCTCCTGCTGCACTAGCACCCTGCATCTTGATATCCTTAATGGCGGACAAGTTGACTCGAGCTGCTGCAGGAGGTGCAGTACTTGCTGCAGCTGCCTGCCTGATCACCGACTTGGACGGCTCTTCAATCTCGGGTGTGAAGATTTTCATGTCTCGCGCGGCAGCTTGATTATCATCGGGCAATTCTGCGTCCATTACTGTTTTGTGAATCCATTCGAAGGTTTCTTCTCGACTGGGCTCCAAATCGGAATCTAGCATGTTCAACGACTTGTCGAGGGATCGCTGATAACCTGCACAATGCAGAGAATGCATCATGAATTCAACTGTATAATTACTATCAATTGTACCGGTTAGAATCTGCAAACTGTATACGGATCAACCATTTTCAAGAGCCCATATAAGGCATCGATTAATACCCGATCATCGATGCATAGAACAACCTGCTAGAATCTAGATTGTTCAAGATACATCTATGGAGGAATTAGGATTGCGATCAGGATGGAATATTCAACAGCCATTTTTAGCTAGTGTTTTAGCTGGACTTGCAGTGGGCATTCGACAGAGCAGTACCTTTCTTAGTCTTTAAGGACCTTCCTCCTCCATTAGAGGTCAGCAACCTGGAATCCAAATGATCCTCGAACTTGAGGTCGAAGAAGTCCGGCTCAAGCTGCTGCTGCGACTTGTGATCATTCATGCGCCTTCCAGGGTATCTGCAGGACGCCTGCCGTGTCGTGACCGATCGTGCAGCAGCAGAAGCTGGTGGGGCTGGACTTTGGCCAAAAATCTCTGTGAGACGACAAAGGGCGAGGTGGCACCAGTCCAGCGAATTCTCAAGCTTCGCCCGTGTGAGAGATGTCAAGAGCGTGGAGGACTCCGACGTAGTACTAGTGCAAGTGGAACTGGTGTTCCAGCAGCTGCCTGCAACGTCGAGTAGCTGTCTTGCTTCTTCTTCCTGTTGCATTTCATGAGAAGAAGCTGCTGCTGATTCGAATATGTCCAACAGATCCTGTTGGTCTTTGATGGCCCTTCCCAACATCTCCTGAACCTTGTCCACGCATTGGACTGATACCAAGTCCCTCTCAGCTGCTCCTATCTTCCTTATCACCGAGGCACTTAAACACCCATGAAGAACATCCATACTGTCTCTCGAGTTATAATATTCCTTCTTACCCACTTCCACAACAATCCCAGGTCTTTAATCTAGAACTCTTCTAGCAGACGAACTGATCAACTCGTTTGCAGGATCATCAGCATCCGAATCCCGAGATCAGAAAAAACACAAGTCTCATTCCTCATGAGATCTCATTAATCTTTCTTGTAGCTGCTGCTGCTGCTGCTGCTGTTGCAGGGCTGATATGCGAAGAGATGGACACGACTAATTCCTGAATTCGATTCTTCTAGTCTGCAGCTTTGTGCTGAACATCAGCCGGACAACAAACTATGACGTAGTTGTGAGATCCGACAAAAATTCTTTATTAATAGTAGAGGCTAAATTTTTTTCTTCTGCTGCAGTGCTGAGGATGAATCTGAAACGTGCTAATAGCCGAGTGGTATTTTAGAATCAGTGCTGGATACAGAATGGAAATTTCTGAGGAGATTTCTAATGCTTAGCTCGCCTATTGCTGATCTATTGCACAGGGCTGCGTCATTTTCTGGCCTGAAAGTTGAGTAGTTCTTTCGTGTTCTTCTAATCAAAGGACGGACTACAAATTATCGAAGCTTCGTTGCTATTTCCCACAACTACCAGCTCCTGTGCGCGCAGCCGCCACCAGCAAACGTCAACGCACGTTTTGGCCAATTTCGGCTACCGCCGAGACTCGGCCGTTTTCATACCCACCAACCCGGACCACGACTATACGCAGCGCGCTTCTCCATTTGCTACCGACCTATGCTAGTTTACGACCTACGAACCTGGACCATCATTATGCCAGGGAATTAACCAGCCCGCGTTTCTATTTCCTACCTACCTCTGCATTTGAGGGACCTACCAAACTTGACCATTTATTATGCCCACGCAAACCAGCGCTCTTTTTTGTTCCCAACCTGTCTATGCTAGTTTACGACCTACCAAGCTGGACGACCATTATCATGCCCGGAAAAACTGAATATCTTTATGCACATTGAAGAACTGGGTTTAGGCCAGTGTTGGCCGGTTATTGAGTTTTGACCTGGTTATCAACTTGGGTATTGATAATCTACAAGTTGGTTCTTGATTGCTTGATTACCAGTTAATAGCATAACTGGTCTAGTATTGAATTTCCAAATTTTAATAACTTACTTGGACGACCTTATTATTATTACCCAGGCAGGTTATCAATTTTAAAATACTAAGCATGTTTATGATTATAAACAGAAATACAGAAGAATGAAATGAAGAAATATTTAAATTTAGAAAACCCTCTATCTAGCTAATAACCAACCCACACTTGTTTAAACCCAACACATGGGATTCAACAAGAGCTAAGAGTTCTACCATTGGATTTGTACCCTAACATTCTTGTTTCTAAATTTTTTGCAATACATGCCTTTGCTCCAACCCTTTTTATAAAATGGCATGTCTGGGTAAACTTTAAGTTTAAGGCTTGGCATTTCTTCTTCTTGTTGAGCTTTCACTGTATTTAGCACCATTGAGTTTTTTTGGTTTCCTTTTTTCCTTTTTGTTCCATCAAGCTTTCTACTTTTTTTCTCTCTCTCCTTTTTTTTCTTCTCTATTTCTATCTCCTTTGTGCTCAAGTTGATTTGTTGCTAGCAACAATTTTTTATTTCCTTTGCATTCAAAATGAGTTTTAGCTTGTGGAAATTTTTGGACAAAGCTTGAGGATAAAAACTTTGATCTTGAGATTGTGCTTCAAGCTTGCATTTTTTCTGAACCTTTCCATTGTCTTTTAAAACAGGCTCCTGGAGTACCTTGGTTACATGTCACTCTAACCTTTTTGCTAAAGCTTGAATGCAATGTGTTTTGGACGTTCATCATTGCATTGTCATATTTATATTTTGGTTATTTGTTGAAGTTTTGCAAGATTATTATTGTCAGCCATGTCAAGTCATGTTAATTGCACATTTTTTACATTGACATAGCATAATGTCACATTAACTTAGAATCAACCTAAGTCAGCATTTTTACTTTCTGTAGGGGTAAAATAATTTACCTCTATGGCAATTGAAGTTCAATCACCATAAAGTTTTTTTGGGACATAGATGATTGGCTAGACTTAGGTATTGACTCATGTATGGTAATTGAAACTTGAACATGAAAGAAAAAAATTCTAACTATCAAGATGGGATGATTAAATTTCAATCTCCATTTTAACAATCTGAAATTTTTTTTTGAACAAGGTAGACATGTTGAAGGGATGGACCTTGGTCTCAACCCATATAATTACCAAAGATCAATCCCTTGATAAATAAATAAATCTTGATAATCAAGATGTGATGATTAAATTTGAGTCACCATGATTTCAATC
>Ga0209208_10001710_pt1 | contig 31266 bp, 17 predicted proteins | sample S1TSphfallax_3_FD_187694 | JGI IMG/M metagenome (GOLD analysis project Ga0209208, IMG submission 187694) | Host-associated microbial communities from peat moss isolated from Minnesota, USA - S1T2_Fd - Sphagnum fallax MG (SPAdes) (version 2) | ecosystem: Host-associated > Plants > Peat moss >...
AGAAGTTGCAAGAGAAGTAACTTTGGAGAACCACAGAAGTGAGGTGGTTGTCACAGAATCTAATAAGAATCCCAATAAGGTTTCTCAAAGAGAGAGTCCTCCAGCAAATATGTTGAAGCCTCAAGCTCTCGGTCTCTTGAGCAAACGCAAAAGAGTGTCGAACAACAGGAGAAGTGAAGCCAAAGGCAATAATAATAAGACTGTGGAAATTGTGCGCAAGGCGGTGATTGATGTTTTGGCACATAGTGATAATATGGGTGATGCTTTGCAGAGGGCATCAACTGCACTCAGAGGTGATTTCTCTCTTTGGAATCAGGCAAGTACAAATGTTCAATGTTGATCAATGATTCTGTTTGTGAATGTGAGAGGGTAGGATGACAATTGCAACTTCTCAAGGATTGCATGAGTTGGTTTATGGAATGAGAATGTGCTCAATTGAATAGGAAGGACTGAAAATCACTGCTGATGCTCTTGACAATATAGAAGACAGAGTGACTGTACAAGCTGGAAACGTGGAACCATTACACATTTGGGGTGTCAAAGAGCTCACCTACTCTGAGGTTTCTAAGTTGTCAGCTTGAACTCTGTGGCTGGACTTGCACTGAGTGTACTGTCAGTCCATGGTCCACACACTTCATTCAACACCTCTAGTGTTAGTTGTTTGATTACATGGAGTTTGGACATGCCTTTAGCATCAGATCTCCCTTCCAACTGTTGCACATTGAACTCCCACCCACCTATTATTCTGTTGCTGAAATTTTCTGCTTCCAGGTTCCCAACTCTCTTAACTAATAATCCCTGTGGAACTTGAATTGAAGGTGAAATTTGACTAAAGGATATTACATTGGATCGTTTTCTAGATGATGAAGCAGATGGAGTGTCGTGGGGCTCGAAGACAAGCTCTGCAAGTCTTTCGCTTTCTGCAAGCCCAATCAAAGTTTGAAATGCGTGAGCAAAACTATGTCACAATAATGTCCATTCTTGGGCGAGAAGGCAAGCTAGGTCTTATCAAAGAGATATTTGATCAGATGAGAGATGCTATGATAACGCCAACTGTCCATTCTTACTCAGTTTTGATCAGTGGGTGAGTTCTGACATCTCACAATTACTCATCTTCACCTGTAAGATTCACAGGAAAAAATGGAGATGTTGCCTCTGATTTCATTTTAGTGGTTGATATGTGCATTGGTGCAAGATGCAAGGTTGTGTTTTGGGTTTTCTGTGTTGGGTAACCGAATCAAAACATGATCATCTGCAGGTATACAAAGCAAGGGTTGCTGAAAGAAGCCTGGGAGATTTTTGAAGTGATGAAGAAGGATGGTTGTGAACCAAATATTGTAACTTACAATATACTAATCCATGCATGTGCCAAGAATGGATTCCGATTGCACAAGGTGGTGGCTCTCTTTGAGGAGATGAAAAAGCAGGGAATCCAACCAGATGATATTACATACAATTGTATGGTCAACGCATGTCTTCGCCATGGACTCTTGGATGCTGCCAAACAAATTCTGACAGAAATGAAAGCTGTGAACTGCTTGCCAAATGTTGTCACATACACAGCAATGATCAACTACTATGGGAAGTCAGGAAAACTGCAGGAAGCAGTAGCATTGTTTGAAGAGATGAAGGAATTAGGGCGTGCCCCTACTTCCTGGACTTACAACTCTTTGCTGAAAGCATACTCAATTGAAGGATGCTATGAGCAAGCCATGGGTTTATATGGGGAAATGGAGGGTGCAGGATGTCTTCCAGATTTGTACACATACAACACTGTAATTGACATGTGTGGAAGAGGTGGGCTATTTGAGGAAGCTGAGGGTGTGTTTATTGAAATGCAGAGCAAAGGTTGCTCTCCTGATCGGGTACTCAATAAACAGAAACATAATTAGCTTGACCTGTGAACTTAATACAGTTGAAATATTTTCAGCAAAGTCTATAACATGTTGTCAAACATGACATGATGAATGACTTACAGAACCAGTCTGATTTGATATTTAAGGCATGTGATGTGCTATGGCTCTTGTACATTTTCACCCATGCAGGTACCATCTGTATCTGTCTCTTATTGTCAGTTTCTCAACTTGTTGCAGGTGACATACAATACCATGCTTGATGCATACAGCAAAGGTGGCCACTTTGTGAAGGCGCGGCAAGTACTAGACAACATGAAGCAGGCAGGATGTGCACCTAATCTTTGGACCTACAACATTCTTCTTGATTCGCTGGGCAAAGCAGGCTGCATTGATGAAGCTGCCCAGTTGTATGATGACCTAAAAAGTGCTGGCCACTCTCCTAACTTAGTGAGCTTCAGTGCCATGATCAATACCTATGGGCGATGGGGTCTCTTTGCTGAAGCTCAGAAATTGTGGCAAGAGATGCGAGCTGCAGGTTGTGTTCCTGATGCCACTGTCTTTTGTGGACTTATCAACAGCTACAGCCACCATGGTATGCATCAGGTGATTTCTCAGCACCAAATTTCAACTTGAGACAAGTGAGGTAGTGCTTTATGTCAGGTTGTAGTTTCAGACACTGCTTCTTAAGATGGGCATTACACACAAGTGAAAGAGCTTTGATGTAATATCAAGGTGTTGCATTTTTCAATTGCAGCTTATCAAAAATGATCTCTCTGTATGCAGGAAGCATTATCAACATTTCAAGAGATGAAAAATTATGGCATAGAACCAGACATGCAGAGCTACACTGCTCTCATGGATGCTTATGGGCGAGCTGGGTTATACAAGGAAGCTGAACATTTATTGGTGCAAATGGAGGATGCTGGATTTATCCCAGATTATGTAACATATGGGGTGCTATTGAGGGCATTTGCAACAGCAGAGCGATTTCATGAGGGCCTCAAGTACTATGATTACATCTTACAACACGGTGATCCTGACAGTGTCTTCTGCCAGAGGCTCATCTCCCAGCATAAGGAGCAATATGCCTACCTCACGAAATACACAAAAGATCGATTGTAGTGTAAGGGAGACTATACAAGTTTGTACTTGCATATGGTGATTTATCCACATGCAGAAAATACTTTTGCAGTTTCCAGTATACAGCAAAAGGTGGATCATTTGATCTGGATGATGCGAAAACAATAACTGAACAGGTGAATTTGCAGTTTCTGATCAGGATCTGCACACCTTGAGAGCCAAAGATTCCAGGTTCCTTCAAAGGTCAGTTCAATAATAGATACTATGAGGATTGAAAGAAGGTTGTCCTGCAGATTCTCTACTTTACACAGAATACTTGATAAATGGTACCTGAGGATTAGTCTTCTTCGCAAACAAATTGTCTTCTTCAAAAAGAGTAGGCTCTGCCATTGAGCCACTCTTGATGTTCTTGAATTGTGGTAACAGCACTGTGAGCTCCTAACAAATCAGGCATAGAGAACAGATCCCTTAAGTAGTTTATCAAAGAGGTATACATCCTTTTCCAGATTTCTTTGCAATTGAAGACAATATGATCCAATGATGTCTCACATTCTTCACAAGTTCAAGGCAGCCCCAAATGAAGGTCATGTGTCATAAAATGATGAGACAGAAGCTCGATCCATAATATTCAAAGTGAATAAAGCAAAAAAGGATTCAGATGACATGGGCAAACCACATGAGCATAATGATCAAGCAATGCAAGCTTTTAGAGGTGAAGAGCAAATTAGTAGTATGACTTTCTTCTCTCATATGAGCTTTTCTATGTCAATAGAACAAGAAAGCATTTGGATGAAGTTTGGCAAACAACATTAACTTGGTCATCAAGGAATGCAAGCTTTTAGGTCAAGAGAAAACTAGTCTATCATCCTGTCCAAAGGCAAACATGATCATCAGAAAAGTACCTATTGCCTTCACCCATCAGTTTCTACTAATATTATTTGGTCAAGTGCACACAAAGATGTAGTTCTTCCAAATAGGCTAATCTGTTCCAATCTTTGGTCTAACAATGATAACAAAAAAGCCTTTAGCAATCACCAAAAATGCAGCTTTCTTAGTGTTCTTTGCAATTCACTCCTCACTCCCTCAAACATGCCAGTCACAGAATTTTGAAACAAAAAAGAAAACAGAACAAAGAACTGTCAGAATATCCCAGAATTGTCATTCAAGCTCTCTTATTGCCTGAGAAAACTTAAGAATTAATTACAGTTTTGGATCCAAGCTGTAATTGCATCCAAAGAAAGAATGCATTATACACTAGAAGATCTATGGCCTAGGGTTGCATGCTGTTGTTGGAGAAGGAAGCAGATTCCATTACATGCATTTGCAAAAAGAGCACCAAAAGTTTGCTGCAGGAGTCTGGCACAAAATCCTCATGCTTCTTTACCATTCAAGACTTAAATCTTCTGGAAAACAAAGCCATTGGAGTTTTGCAGAGAAGAACACCACTCTTCACAAAAAATGAGTAGAGCAATTAGATCCTGAATCTACAGGCAACTGCAATATCTTTGAAGAAGATATCAAGCAACCAGACTATTCAGTTAGTGGCTGCCAGGGTCAGGCATGAAATCCTCATGCTTACAATTCAACACTCAATCTCCTTGAAAACAAGCCACTGGAGCTTTGCAGAATAGAACAAAGATTTTCACAAAAAGGAGTGGAGCAATTAGGTCCTGAACCTACAGGTAACTGCAACATCTTTGAAAAAAATATTAAGCAATCAGACTATTTGAGTAGTGTTGTGCTCATGAATTATGGACTAACTAGGTTGAGCACAGAACAACCATATGAACTCCTGAGTTTAGCATCCTGGGCTGAAAGTAAATCTTGGGATGCCGGGATAAGTCACCTTCCAAGAGAAATGGTTGTGTGAAGACAACACGTATGTGCAGAACCATCTCAAAATGGAGACAATATGTAGGATTTTTTTTGAAGAAGCTAGAACAGAGAGCCCACATTCAAAAGAAGACAATAACTAGACACTGCAATTTGACCTAATCAGTTTGATTTTGCACTTCCAAGATCCATAAGAATCAAGACCTGCAAAGGAGCTTCTGAAACCAGCAACAACAACCCCAAACCATTATCATCAACTAAATGACAGCATGCATTTCCTTCGTCTCAGATTGTATAATAACAGATAGGTATCTGATTAGGGCATCAAACTTACATTTGGAACAGAATTGATCTTGTACTACTTTCTTTCAAAGTTTCAAAGTTCCAGGGGGCATCATCCATCCTTGCCCTAAAGTTTGGGACCTGCAGAGCACTTGCTTAAACAACGGGGGAAAGTCACAGAAACCCTGCTCGAAGGTCGAAAATGCTGTAGATAAATCTTGCTCACGGCTTGCTATTGATAACCATGTCAACAAGAACTTGTTGGAAGTTATAACATCAACAACTACTTTCCCGCACAGAGTCGAGAATGGAGTAGAAAAAAGACGACATCTTTAGTCTGATTTCCACATAGGTCACAGGAAGATTTACGTACACAGTACGCCAACAAGAATTGTCGCAAGAGTCTCTGTGCAGTACACATACCTACATAATAGGGTTTTGAATTCGGTGTCCTTGTTTTCTGCCTTTCGCGTGCCTAATTATGCCTGCTCGATTCACGGGGCAAGGCACAGAAGATCTTTCTGCTACGTAATCACATCTACGCAACCAACCGCAATCTCGCAAAATAACATTGCTATCGAAGACGTTTATCTCAAGGACAATATGAGCGAGAGCACCTTCAATCTTTTTTTCCGCTAACTACCTATTTACAACAATCATTTCAAAGAAGCTAGATCAAAAATCGTAACAACGGCCGCCCTTCTCCCAATCACCATAGCGCGTGGGCTCTGGTCCACTCGGTCCTCCCACTTCCCCGGTCTCGGGATTAATATCCAACTCCTCCTCATCACCGTCATCTCTGTCCGCATCCCGCTTCTCCTCCCCATGTTCTTCAGGGCTTTCCTTCTCGCTCTCTTCCGCCACCACTGCTGACTCCTGTCGAATCTCCTCCACAACCACGGACACCGTGTTGTTGGGCGCGTAATGATCAGCCGAGGACGCACTGGAAAACAACGCCGGAATCTGACGCCATGCCAAAGAGGAAGGAAACGAAGGTTCGAGCAGAGCACTAGTAGAGACGAGAGGTGCACGCGAGAGGAGGAGCGTCGTCGTCATCGTCTTAGACAACGCCATCGCGGCAAGCAAAGGACACAACACAGTTGCGTTGCAAAACCAACAAGAAGTCTCCACTATGGTAGATCGGCTCATCACCGATCTCCTACCTATGACCGAACACTTATTTATATTTTCATCGTATGCGCTTCATTTTGAGTGATTTAAAATGTTATGAGAGGCCTACTTCAAGCTCTAGAAATCATCTTTGAAGTGCAAAAGAAAAAGAGTAAATGAAAAAATAATAAGAAAAAAAAAAAAAGCTTTCCAACTTGCAAAACGTGTTTGTTTTTCTTTTTTCTTCTCTTTGGGCCCTCTACTTTGAAACCTCATATAACTTTCTTATTTCTTATTCATTTTAAATGATTTAAAACGTTATAAGAGCGCCACCTGAAGTTTTACAAATCATCTTTCAACTCTAATAACAACAGAACAACATACAAGGAATTTTTGGGGTGTTCAAGAATCAACCTTTGTAGTTTGGTGGTTTGCTTTTTAAATTCTTAACCCCCTTTACTCTGGGGGCTTGCAACTTTCTCATTTTTAATTCGTTTTCAATGATTGTTAGTGTGTCAGATGCACCAAGAAAAGGGGTTCAAGTTTTTTTTGGGGACACCAAAAACAACCAAGCCCTCCCCTTGGATCTGGCCTGCCTTTGAGTGCTTAAGTGTTTACCATTGACCGGTGGATGATCTACTCTGTAACGCTCTCTCAAATTTTGATCAACAAAGAAATTTGATTAGCTTTGATTTGTCAGTCATAATGATGGGTCCATGTGGTGACATTTAATTGATCTTTATTCTAACTTGTTTGTGATTTCATGTTTGTGTGTTGTCCATATTTTTTAATGAAACAATGATGGTGAAATATACTCAAATACCAAGTGGGCGTATTCAATATAAGAGCAACTCCATCAATGGCCTCCACAATATACTTTGAGCGAAATGCAATATTCATATGTTAAGTTTGAGACAATAAATACCATTTTGGCCACTAAATTTACACCAGGTTCAATGCTTACAATAAGCATTGCACAATAAAATGATTGCTCTTAATTGGTCAACTATAATCATTGGCCAAGGTTATTAACCTTAAAACACCATAATCTATCACCTTATATTGTCCCATTTTCCATGTTTACATGTGAGAGTTGAGAAGAAACAGTTGTACACAATGTTGAGTGTAATAATTCTATTAGATAATTGTGTTAGACCAACTGCATCGGTGCTCACTATGTGACCCTGCAAATTAAAATTGGATGAAGAAAAGTCAAAACATGCCAGTTTCGCTCAACAAAATGGTTTAGATAGTACTTTTGCAGAGTTTGCAGAGGTTGGTGAAGGGCACAACAAAGCCTACCACTTGTCAGAGAAGAGCTTAGTACATATGATCCCCTATTTCTGATTGGCTGATCATAATGATTGGTCCAGGTGGTTTGCTAGTCTCCCATATATTTGCAGTCCCAGTTTTATGGGTGGGGTTGGAAAAAAATAAACAATCAAATTTGGATGTGAGAAATATTTTTGCAGGGTCACATACTGAGCACTACTAGATATGCTCTAACTTACTTATACCTAAATTGTCAAGTTACATACCCAACCTTTGTGTTAAGAATTGGCGACCTCTTTTAATTGTTCAATGAGGTATGTAGTATTGCATCAGGTTGTACATGCTGATCCAAAGCCTCAACTAGTTGCAATTATAACAATGTATTGGGTATACTACAATTGTCATAATGGTTTTCATATGTTCTTTCCTAACCATCATGTTAATTGGAGCATGCCATGTATAGGCTTGCCCAGATTCCTCGCAAGCGTCTCACATAGAATAATGGCCTTATATTGGAAAATATTAAATAGGCCAAAAAATTTGATTGCATCTAGTACAAAAGCATCGCTAGTACTATCAGCATTGCATGACATCAACAAAATGCACAAACTCCTATAACGTATGATCCATGTTCTCAAAACAATGACATAGGCATGTTACAAATTTATCCCGCTTAACACTCGACCCCTTACCATGACATTCATGGGATGTTTTAATATTAAAGTGTATAGGTTGTGTTGAACCCAATAAAATAGTAATGATGGTGTCAAGACTATGGCGAAGTTAAGGCTTAACATTAGCATAACACATTAGTTAGTAAACCCTAGGAGGTTTTTATTTTTTTCTTTTTAATTTGCTTAGTTTGGTGTTGTTGGCTTTATAGATTTAGGATTGTTGTGTAGAAATAAATTGTTTTTAGAAAGTGGGGCCTATTGTAATTGTGCTCCTAGCAAACCTCATTTTTCATAGGAACAAAATGTTTCGTGTCCCTTAGTTCATCATGTTTCATTGAATCTTGTAATTCCCATCACCCATTTGCCTTTTCATGCACCACCATAAGTTCCCCCTACTAGCCCTCAACCTTTCATGATAATGTGAGGCCCTAACCCTACACTTTCCTAATCCCAGTAATTAATGCACATGTAAAACTTTTTCCCTTTCCCATTTTATCAACCCTTACAATTATTCATGATTAGACCTTTCAACCTACCCCCATTTCCCCAACACACCCACAACCTCCATTTAAAGCCTTTTGCCCCACATGTGGGTGTCCATGGTCATCCCATCTACTATGGGAACCCATCAAGGTGATCCCTTGGGAGGCAAACTATTCACCTTAACTCATTTTAAAACATTATGTTCTACAATTAATCATTATCCTTCTTGTTTATTCCCTCAATTGTATTATTTGCATATGAGCATTTTCAAACTGAATTTTTTGTGATATGTTTTTTTATCCAACCTCATAAATGTGTAGCATGGTCCCCTAACATTTGGCTTGTCATCAAATTTCACACCCTATTTTAGTTTAACACCCCATTAAAAAGAATTAGAGTCTTAAAGGTTCCATTGAACACATTATCATTCACATAATCCTTTATCAAAGATGTCATGCTAAAAGATGTTTGACTCATTGACCTTATTTTTAAATTGGGTGATGTTTAAGTAGCTTTTGGAATTTTAACTCATTATTTCATGCAATGACCATAATATCTATTACAATGCACACCTCCTCTTCCACCTTCATAGACTCCCTTGATTCCTTTCATTATTTCCTCCTTCAAATGTTTGGACGCCTTTTGGATCCAAGGTCCTTTTGTAGCCTAAAAAGATTTGTAGTTCGTAAACATGCCTTTTTCCCAATATCTCTTAATGATCTTGGGTACATACCAATAATCACCATTACCTTGACATCTTATTTAAAGAAATAGGCCTTTATAATTTCAATCATAGCTATTAGGTTTATGATTAATTAACATCTGTTCCTTTTTGAAACCTTAACACAAGTCGACAATACCTTCCTTTTCTAACAACATTTTAAGGCAACATGCAATTTTTTACTACCCCTAGCAAGCACGTGTTTTTTTCCTTTTGAACAATTCATTGGCAACAAATGGTTCGACTTTAGGATTCCATCTTGGAAGGTCTACACCATCATATTATTTTTAACATGTTTTTTGATAGAATACTTGAAGCCCATCATATTCAAATTTTTATCATGTTCTAGCCTTGGGGCAAATGCTTGATTTATAGCTTGATTAATCTTTTAATCCGTTTGATTATATTCCCCAATTTTATTCACATCATTTCAAACACAACTTTGACTAACACATCCTTCAATTACAACCCCCCTTCAATGTGTGTGCACACATCCTATTGACCCTATGGATATCCACCTTTTATGTTGCACCCATGGCAATGGACACACAAGAACCCATGATGCAGTTTGTGACCTTTTGTTGCCATTGCACAAGATGTTAACTTTCATGTGGGATGAAAACAACTATAACACTTCCTTCAGCCATGTTCAACTCCTTTTGTTGATAAATCAACATTGTGTTTATCAAAGATGAAATTCACACCTTAGTTAATGTTGTCATTGTTAACTCAACACATATAAATTTATTTCCTTAATCTTGCACAACTCAAATATTTATTATCTTCAATGTAGTTCAAGTCAAAAAAATGAACCATTACAACTGACATTCCATCCCCTTTTAACAATTGAATATTTGGATATCTACACAAACAAGCCGATGTGTTCTTATACGATTATGTCAATACCATTTAAAACCTCAAAAGGCCAAAAACCCTTCTTCTTTCTGTTTTGATTTTTTTTTTTTTTTTGGGTCAATTTTTTTTAATTACATTGCAAAGGATGCAAGCATCCTTCATCTTAGATTGAATGATAGCAATAGACCTAGCTACACCCTTTCATGACACACCCCCATCACCTCGGCGGACCTGGCAGAGGGAGGTGGTTGTTGAAATGGAGAGATTTTGACAACTAGTCTGTGGTAACTTCACGTCATTTAAATTCTCCCTTTTTTTTTCTAGTACCTTTGTACAATTTTCGAATCTGTGTTGTGTTTATAACTAAAGTTTTGCATGGTTTTACCATCTCTCTCTCTCAAACCCTAAATTGATTGTCGCAACAGACGCAAACGCGCCCGCGCGCGAACACACACACAAGACTCTCTCTCTCTCTCTCTCTCTCTCTCTCTCTCTTTGAGTTGTTATCACATAGAGGGTGGGGAATCGCAGAGATGGCATCGTCGTCGTGCAGTTTGATTGCAGGAGCTTTGGCTACACCTGCTGCTGCTGCGTTGCCATCATCAATCCAGGGACTGTTGAGTGGTTCGCGGCGTTTTGCAGGTCTCGCAGGGAAGGGTGCGGGGTTTTGCTGTATCGTCTGGAAGTCGGAGGCAGGGAGGCGATTTCAATCGCCTTTGTTTCTTTCGCGTATTGGAGGAGCAGCTCGCAGCAGTCTGTCTGGAGCTGCTACTACCAGTAAGTTTCTCCTCTTTCCCCGTGAGATTTTTTTTTCTTGTTTATTTCCTTCTTTTGAAGTTGCAGTTTCGGAGAATAGTTCTAGTAGGATGTGGTTTGTTGATGGGAAAGGAGGATGATGCGTAGCTGCTGTACAGAAGGAAGCGGTGGTGACGGACAAGGCACCAGCAGCTCTTGGGCCTTACTCTCAGGCCATTAAAGCAAACAACCTTCTCTTCTGTTCTGGAGTCTTGGGCCTTGTTCCTGAGGTATGTCTGCCATTCTCTCCCTCGCTCCCTCTCCTTCTCATTCCCTTTCTCCTTCTCTAGTCCTTGCTTCTGTGACCTTTTGATCACAAGTCCTTGATGTATTCAGGAGAATAGGGCCATTCTGACACACATTTTGTCTCTTGGCAGACGGGAAAGTTTGCTTCAGAGACAATACAAGGTCAGACAGAGCAGGTAATGGCTCCCCTTCCCCTTCCTCTTGCCATCAGATAGCTCCTCCTTTCTTTCAATCTGAATGCTCAACCTTTCTCCTGTATGGAAGAAAGTCTTCTTTAGCAGCAGCACATTGTTTGATATACCTTGGTGGCACCTTTAGGTTATATATAGAACTCTGCAATTCAGGGGTGTCTTCAATGCAGGTGATGGTGAACATGGGAGAGATTCTGAAAGAGGGAGGTGCTAGCTATGAGTCTGTAGTCAAAACAACCATAATGTAAGTTCCATACTTGGCAGACAGGCTGCAAACATGCTTGAACCTGGGATTTCTGCGGGACCATTGCTTGACATCTCCTCACATGACTTGATCTCCCTAGGTCGAGACATCTTTGGAATTGTTGCAGAATGATTTAAGAATTTAGGTTTGAGGTTGTGAGCTGTAGAAGTACATGGCTGAGCCTCAGTTTAGGTTTCTGATTGTACTCTGTTTTTTTTGTAGGTTGGCTGATCTTGCTGACTTCAAGGAAGTTAATGAAATCTACAAGAAGTGTAAGTGATCTCCCTTGTGTACCCCTTTCATATGATCTGTATTTGCAATTGACTGGAATTCTGCTCTTCTAGATCTTCAGAAAACAGTTATCTTTGGCTGCAATTCTCATTTGTGTGATTATCTCACAGTGAACATGTGTGCTTCAGATTTCCCAGCTCCAGCACCTGCTCGTTCCACATACCAAGTTGCAGCCCTTCCTTTGAATGCAAGGATTGAGATCGAGTGCATAGCCACCATTTTGTAGAAATCTGCATTTGGCCAAGCTTTTGAGCTGTCATGAACACAATCTGCACCATAAATCTGCTCTATCATGTACTGTATACATCATATGTTGACACTGAAAAACTTTGCAGCTATGTATGGCTTTCAAGCCATACATAATTGCTGCTGATCAGCATTGTCAACCAAAGCTTGCAAGCACAGGTATGCTGTTACTCAAATGACTAAGATTTGTAGCAATGGCAACTTATGATTCCTTTGTGTGCAAGTTAGATTGGTTAGCAGATGCACTTCTGTACTCAAAAGAATGATGTTGGTTTTGGTTATGATGTGTGTGCTGCACATCATAAATGCACTGAGGCAACAAAAGTGGAGAGCTTGTTCTTCCATGAATTGCAAGAAATCAATCAAAGATAGCTCTACAGTCCAAGAAGCAATAGTTGGAAATCATTGTGCACCCTTTGCATTTAAACTATTTGCAATGATTCAATTGAGGTATGCTAAGAGTTTTGAATTTGAAGCCAATAATGGTTCTGCAAATGAAATTTACTGAAGTAATAAAAAGGCATAAAATGAAATGCTTCAATACCAAATTGATCTCCTAAGAGAAAGTCTTTCCACATTTTGCATCTCACCACAAGAGGCAGGTGCTATCTTCAACGCAACTATCTCACCAGTGTTTTTTTCCAAATTTTGTAATGTTCTTAGTGAAGCCTAGCCTGCATATAGCTGCAATAATGATTGCCTTCAAGAAGAGCTTAGTAAGAATTTACTTGCAGAAATGGATGCTGCACAAGGACTATAACAAGAAGTGGACATTGCTAAAAATGTGTAAATTCAATTACCATCCAGAGATATTCTTTTGCCACAATGAGGTCATGTTGTCTATTCAATCTAGAGCTACATAAATACACACTAAAGTTGCTGTCACTGTGATCAAGACCCAATAAATACCCCACAGAATGTTGTGGTAATGCTGCACTGCATGACTGTCATGGCATTGCACTGAAAGAAGGCTCAAAGGTCAGATCAGTTTCAAACTCCCAGGACTCCAGTCTACTGTGTGCTAACTCCTGTGGCCACCTCTCATCCCATGCTTGTGTGCTTGTTTGGAATGTCAATACTCGAACTTGCTTGAGATCCGGAGCATCGAGAGATTCGAAAACAGTAAGGATGATGAAGATTTCAGCATGCACATAGAAATAATTCTTGTAAGTCATGAATTTACATCCTAAAGGCAGGGTGCACACCTTCAACAGGCTGGGACCTTGCATTATGCCTTTTCCTTCCCACTCCCAGATCCCCTCTGTATCTGAATTTAAGCTGAGAATGTACCAACGATCTTGGCTGCGGCCATGATAAACAGTCCCATGAGGTGCTTGGTCGCAAATGTCAGTTACCTGTACTCGCTCTTGTTTGGGATCCCACACTTGCAGGCGACTGCTCTGAAGTTTTGGTATTTCAAGAGAATTTGAATTGCCAATGCTCCAGGAATGGGTGCTAGAATCAAAAATCTCCACAGATTCATGTACACTCCTGCAACCAACTTGCTTGCAAGTACAGCCAAAGGTTCGCACTTGCAACTTGTACATGCCTGAGCTTGTATTGCTCACCATCTTCTCCAATGTGGGGAATTCTGGTCCTTGCAGCAAGGGTGGGAGTTCACACCAAACCCCCATCACAGGATTGCATGTGCTGAACTTATGATGATGAATCTGATGGAAACCCTTCCAACAGACAATGCCTGAATCCACTTTCAAAATTGCCTCCAAGTTCAAAGGAGCTGATTCAAGCGGGATCTTGCACCACTCATTTGCAGACACATCATAGACACAAATCTGGAAGATTTTGGCAACATTCGAACCTCCAGATCTGCTGGGAGTCCTGACTCTGAATATTCCAATCCTCTGTGCAGGAAGAGCTGCATTCACCTTTTGAAACTGGTTGGAGAAAATGGTAAGCCTCCACTTTTTGTTGAGACACTGAAGCCGGACAACATACTTGAGAGGCAACCTGACAAAGATATTCTCCAGTAACTCATCTGGCAAGTGACTCAGAGTCGTGTGCTCCATTCTCGGGTCATCAGCAGCAGCAGCAGGGGACATACATTCCATGTCAACACAGCTCTTGCTAACTGCCAAAACACATGATCCCAAGTGGCACTTTGCGGCATGTGCAGAGAGTCTAGAAAACCCTAAATTCATAATGTCTAACTCAAGAAATGATCATCTCCATCTGAGAACGACATGAAAACAGAAGAACATGAAGTATTTGACAACCAGAAATTCATTTTCATTTTAGTCTCTGAAGATGTCAGCTTAATGTCAAACAACGACAACAGAGCAAAAGAAAACTGATCGTGAAAATCTGGACCTCGAAGAAGAAAGAGCTCACACCTTTTGGAACTCGCCCACACATCCACACACCACAAGTCGAGAAACTTCAATGGGTTGTTGTTATGAGAGAAACTGAAAAACATCAAGTTTGCGAGCTCTCTTTACAATTGTAGGAGCGCTGCAATGCAAAACGACAGAAAAAAACCCATTACAGAATTCCAACGGAGATACGGGCTAGATGCACAAATCAATCCAATCCCAAGAAATGTGAGGAAAAAAAACCTACAAACACAAATCTCTCTCTATGTCTCTGTCTCACTCTCAGAGGCGGTACTGTAATTATACTCACCAGAGCTAATTGGGGCACTACAGATTGAAAGCTTTCAAGACCGCAATTCCTCGACATGCTCGTCCACGAATTGCGCCAAAAACTGATCATAATGCTACAGACCTTTGCAACAAGTTAGTTAATTACAGAGATGGGAGAAAAAAACAGAAAAACCAACAACAGTGACGACAACAAGTGTGCAGAATCTCGGGGCAAGAAAACTGAATTACCGGGTCCTCCGACATTCCCGTAACCATACAAAACGAGACAAGAGCTTCTCCATCGACACTCCAAAGAAGTCTGGATCGCTCTGTGATTTGTTGAGAGGCCGAACACGAAGGAAGAAGAATCTGACCTAACTCTGTCGTATGGATGATCTCATCACCTTCTGGAATGGGTTCAATCGTGCTACGCCAGTTGTCATCCATTTCCGAATTGACCAGGTACCAGATGCCTACTTCTTACTAGTCTTCATCCATCTACTTTCATCCTCCAATGGCTTGTTTATTGCCCTCCAACGAATGTGTTTAGCTCTTGAAGGAATGGAGTGGACTTGGTGAGCTGAGCGGATATATGCAAACCAGTCTGCACTTCAACCTCTTAGAAGAGCAGAAGCCCGGCTGTCAGAACACCTGAGAGGATGTTTGCGGCTGAGAGGATGTTTTCCTGTGCACATGTGCAGGCCTTGAAAGTGCCTACTTCTCACTAGTCTTCAGGTTTTGCAGGACAAAGTGTGATTGGAAATAAGGAGGCCAGGGTGTGGGACATCTCTTCTTCCTGTTGCTGGCACTTGAGAGCTGTCGAGATGCACAACTAAGTGTCCTTCCCAAAATGAACATTCCTCAAAACATGCAACTGAATGGAAAACTACATCATTACAATGTCTCTTTTCTAATAAATAGAGCCAACAAACACTTTTGTATCTTGAGTTTGAGAGGGTGCATCTATTGACAAACTAATTTTGAAGATCCATTATTTCTTTTCTAGTATCTATCACACAACTTGGTGATTGAGATCAATCACACAGACAAATTGTAACTGCTGCTTCTGCTGCCAATAATGAGAACTCAATTGTGTTGCAATGAAAACTGCTGATTCACATTATGCATTAAAATGGTCTGCAAATATTCACAAATCACTAGTTGTATTACTCTCAGTTTGATAGAGTCCATCAAAAACATGTGGCTCAACCACACAATAGCTCTGCTGTTTTATCACAGGTTTGAACAAAAATCATGAAAAATAATGGACATGTGTAACATGGTTAGGTAAATTTGAATGCCCACATTAAGAAAATGGAAGCCATGGTGAAGAACATAGTAAATAGCCAGCAAGGAGGGTCATGGGGGCTCATTCACAGTACCTCTACTTCTGCAGGAGCCGTCAATTCACACCTGTCATGGACAGTCATCAAGGTCCATTCACACATCTTGCCATAAATGATCTTGGATATGAAAAGCTTATGTTACTGAAGGCACACTGAAGTTCTCAATTCATCTAATCATCTCCTAAAGCTGGTAAGTGGATGGAAAGCCAGCCCAGAGGAGCCACACTATCTGCCATCAGAGGTAGAACCACCCTGCTTGGATTGATGACTTGTATCAATGTCTACTTTCACACAAAGTTTTCTATCTAGTATGTTTCTATATGTATGGAAAAAGCAGCCAGAATTCAACATCCTTCTGCAATGTGGCCCAACCCTCTGACACCAGATTGTCAGAGGTTTCACCCCAGTATCATTTATTGCCAAACATACACAATCTATCTTGCACTGCAAATTGTGAGGTAACTAGTTGCTAGCCTTACCAATTGTTGGTTGAGTACATGCCTAAAAACCTGCCTTGAACAGGAAGCACATCTACCATTGGGTTGAGTTCCAGGCCCCTCTGCAAGGGCAGTGATCAAGAGGATAAGTGTCTCCAGACTTGCAGTCCTTGTAATCACTCCACCAGTCTAGACAGTTTAGGCTGTTTTCCACCCCATTCCCCTTACTGTTGAACACCAAGACGAGTCCACCAGCAAGGAAATCATGAAGCTGTTGCATGAGTCCTGCCAGAAGTCTACCTTTACCTTATTCTCTTCTTCCTCTCTCAGCTCTTGTTTGGCTAACTATCTTCCATTACTGGACACCAACTTACCACAAGCCATGGCAAAGTTTCTGCTCCCCAGACCCCTCTTGGAACCAATCAGACATTACTGCTGGCCACATTCTAACCACATTCTGATCCTTAATATTCACCATCATAACCAGGATGTAAACTGGCTAGACTCATTGAACAACAGGTTTCCTGCAACTGGTAAAACATGGATCTTATATATCGCAGAAAATTATAAATAGATTGCACTTTGAGTTATAAAAGTACTTCACTAAATTGCAACCCTCAGTTGACTAAATCACAACTCAACACTCTCATGCCTGCCAGCAGGCTTGCTTCTTCCCACTTTAGGGCATCACAGGGGAAACCTGGGGAGGTTGTGAGGAGGTTGAGAGGGGACACAAGGAGGCCACTGATAATGTGCTATTTGCAAAAAGTTTACCGCAAACAGCTATGCACGGCACCCTGAGAGAAAAATACCACCACACAAGAAAGCAACAATAATGTAGACCAACACCACGATGAGGCAAATCAAAGTTATCCTGCAGATCACAGAAGCAATAGGCAAGTCAATCATCACTAAATAAGACAATGTCTGGAAGGTGATATCCAGTTTTATTGCCATAACAAGTTAAACCAAATTCACTGAAGGATTCACTTGAGTTCAAATCTAGCACACAGGGTACTTCATGTGGGTACTTAGATCCTTAGTGAGATCCTTCATGTGATCTCCATGTGAGAAACAAGGAAACAAAGGAAGACCTCTCCTCCAGTAAACAAGGCCTTGCTCTAACTACAAAAGCAGCAGTTCTTGTTGAATGAAATCTCAAATATGAAAGACTTCCTAAGTAAAACCAGAATGCGTTGTCTTGACTTCTTACTGAAGTGCTGTGAACTCAGAGAGGTATGACTACCTCTGGTCATTCAACTTGAGAAAATCATCTGCCAGTAATTTAGACATAGTTCTGAAGAAAGCTATTCTGACTGCAATTCAAAGCAGATAGAAGACACATCTATGACATGCACATTGAGAAATCCATAGCAAGGCAAAGCAAACTTACCAAAGCTTGGCATTCTGTATCCACATGGATTGCCTAAGACGGCGTGACTGCTTCTTGAAACGGAAAGTGTTGTCCTGGATTGTAGATGTCTTATCCACCAACAACTCTATACGATCACCTCTCTCCAGAACCTTATCAATATTCTCAACCATCACAGCCCGCACCTGCAGCAACCTCTTACATCAGTCCATACTCTGAATTCATGGAGACAAGGATGGACATCTGCAGGAGATAAACAAGAGTTAACGAAACAAATTGTGTATGAGATCAAGGGACTACATCAAGAGATTGTGAAGTATCAGACCTCAGCAATCTCTCCTTTGACACGATTGATGGTGTCAGCATTAGGGTTACTTGAGAAGTAATCCATCTGCTCATGCAGTACTCTTGAGAACTCATCATTCATTGCATATGCCAGAGCAGTGTTTGCCACACGCCCATAGGTCTTTATAAATCTTGTGTGAATGTCCTCCAGATATGCAAAGGGAATTCGTCCTGCAATAGCAGTGTTAATAAGGCCATAACCTCCAACACCATTGCTACATAGTAGCAACTGCAATACTAGTACTCCCAACTCCACACATCAACATAAAGCATAGCAAACATAAGACAGCATGTAGGGCCCAAAACCATAAAACAGAAGGGCCCTTGACCTACAACCTAGCATAAGTGCTGGTAAGAAGTCCTCAATCTCACACAAGGACCCTCAAGGTCAACACATACAAATGATTCAGAAAAGTGCAGTGTTGAACAACCTTGTTGTAATCACATTTAAAGACTTTGCTAGAGTAGAACCTTACACACTCCCACAGAAACACAGAAATAAAAAAAAGGTGAGCCATAGTAACACAAGGAATCTTACTGCCAAAAGAGTCATTGGCCATGCAAAGAAAAACCAGGCCATCTGCTTTCATGATATGGAAAATATGACGGTCTTGGGAATAGGATATGCGGCTGTCTCCTCCTGGAGGTAACTTCTCCAAAATGCGGCGTGCAATTGTGCTTGCATTTCCTGATGCTGCACTAAACTCCGCAAGAACTACAGTGCCTCTTGCTACCAATGCATATAGTATTGTCATCCTGTCTCCTTTCTTGACTCGCTCAATAAAAACCTGTACTGTAGCACTGCAAATATGACTACAGACACTTTCTCAATATTGCAATCTTCCACACCCTTTCAGCAAGCTCATCAACTCCTTCTGCAAGAGAAAAAGAGGTTCCACAAGCTAAACCCTAAACTTGAACTTGAGGAGTTGCAATTATTGGCAAAATAAAAATTTGAGCAGCTTATGAGGGTCAAATCTCCTGGATGGATTGGATCACAATCAAACTGAAAACTTTTGCTGAAACAGAAAACAGATAACCACTGAAAACAAAGAATTTGAGAACAAAATTCATCATTTCACAGGTCTACTACACAAAAGAGTGATTTCTGACATGAATACAAAGCAGAAAACAAGGGACTTCCATTCATAGCAATAGATATCACCAAAAGCTACATGCCACTGAAGAATACCTCAGCCACCAATGTCCTCACAATGACATACACATCTACCTCAAAACCAGAGTTGAATTTTGTCTTTGATAGGACAACCAAACTCTTAGGGGAAGCATTAAAAACCCAGATAGTCAATTCTATGTTCGTTTCATATTCTTAGAAAAACAACTGCGCCAGTGAGATGTTGCCCTCCTTCACAGAGCAAAAGTTTGATGAGCTAAAAGAGCAGAAACTCTAGAATCTTTTTGTTATCTAACCCTAGAATTCCAAAATCCCCAACACAAACCGTCAACCCCAAACACTGAAAACTAAGATTCAAAACTAAGATTCAAAACGAAGCCTCAAACTGGAGACACCAGTGATTCACACTGTCAGCAGCTCTGAAAACAAGCTCAATCGCAGATAGATATTTTTCTGATAGGTCCGTGATGTCAGAACATACAGAAGAATGCTATGCTATGCAGATAACGGAAGCATGAAACCCTGAGTGGAAGATAGAAACTTATTGTCTTGGGAGAGATGATGATCCTCAGGAGCTATTCTCTTAAGGAACGAACAGCCAATGCCAGTTTTTTTTTTCCCCCTCTTAGCCGCAAAAAAATTCTGTTCTCAGTTGGCAAAATCTGCAAGGCTTCGAAAGAGACAAAATTCATGTAGGTAGCCATATGGAAACTAACAAGGGAAGAAGGAAACTGTCTCAGATTAATTCCGCCACAGGTTAAAAATGCAAAACTAGTTTCACAACTGTCTTTGACACCACAACAGAACATCAAGTATAGTGCAAAGATGGCAATAGTTCTTGCTTCGCAGTAGATCCCACAGACCCGATTGGAGGTTACTTCCCCAGCAATTCTTGCCTTCTCTCTCTCTCTCTCTCTCTCTCTCTCGTGCTCTCTCTCACATCATGATACACTGCAACACAATGAGGCGCAGAGAAAGGAGCTTACCTCGGATTCGGGATTTGAGCCTAGTACATTCTTGACTTCATTGCATTTTTCAGCGATCCAGGGGATGAGCACACCAGCTTTCTGTATTTTAGGGTTTGTTGCCAGCGAGAGGATGTCACCTCGCCCTATTTGGCCCCACCATGTGGACCCGCTACCAGACCGACCCTCTATAACTGGCCGTGAAAGGGTTTGGCCCTTGTGGAGTTACCTAACCACATGGTGATTGGTTACCAACAGGGTTACCAATTTACCAATCACACGGTAGTTTTTTTTTTATTGGACTTGTTTTCCTTCATTTTTCCTCTCATTTTCCCTTTCACTAGTGTAGCCTGTGTAAGTGAGAACTTGTTACCCAACGAATTTTTCCTCCCAAAACCATTCCTTTGTGATTTAATTGAATTTCCAATGACAATAACCATGCAAAATTCAATATCTTTTACACCTTAAGTCTAAAAATTTCCAAATCGCCTTCATTGAATCCTGCTCACTAAGGGCTTTCCAACAATATCAAGAGTGTGCCCAAATTCCCAAATAGTATTTAGTTTTAATTTAAGTGAATTTTTAATGAAAACATCATTCAATATTCAATAACTTCTCTAGCATAAGTTGAAACATTATGCAACCAACTCAATGCACCCTACTCATCAAGGGCTTTCCAATGGTACCAAGAGTGCAACATGAGATGGTTTGGGAAGTTTCATCATGACAAACAAAACAAACAACCTTTTTTCATAGATAGATTTCTTGTCTCATTTCATTTCTACTACAAATTACAATAACTAGTGTGACCTATGATCTTGTTGGTCCCAAGCGTGAAAGTCTATAATTTTTATTTCAATATTCAATAATTCTTGCACATGAAATTTAAACATTATAAACCACCTCAGTACACCCCTACTCATTGCACCCTTGCTCGTTGAGGGCTTTCAAACAATACCAAGGACATGATGGGACATGTTGTCATTTGCATGAAAAACAAACAAATTATCTTTTGTTAAAAATGAAAAATAATATATTGTTACTATAGTAGTAGGACAAAAAGTAGTTACTTTGCATAAGGTTGACTTACTTACCTACTCCCTTATTCCAAAAAGAAAAAGAAAAAGGTTGAATGTACTAGTAGTAAGGGAAAAAGGTTAGGAAAAATTAGTGGAATTGTATTAAATTTAACCACCATTATTCATGATAGTGGCTAGCAACCTAAAAGTGGTGGGGTGATTGGGATAAACAACAATGTTTGGGTACGAATTGGGTTACTTTGTGCATATGCGTGTGAACTTCATAGAGTGATATATGTGTTGCTATTGTAATGTGAGACAAGACATGATTGAGGTACTAGTAATGGACCTCTATTATACTAATGTGTTGTTATTCTTGGAATACAAAGTATGAAGGTGATCTTTGAGTGAACAAAGGTGAGCACACATCACTATTGTAATTTTGATTTTGAGTTGTTCATTTCTCCTTATTATATTACTACAATTGTGTAGTGTATAGTTTTGTTTCTTGTTTACTTACTCAAGTTTTCTTGTCATTGTTTAGTTTTAGTTGTTATAATATATTTCATTACTATTATAGTCCAAGTTTTGATATGTAGTTGTTTGCCAAATCAATCAATTTAGTTTTCTTATTTTATGTCACCATTGCAAGCATACTACTACAATAGTTTTATTGTAGTTGAAATCTATGTTTTATTTTGTAATTTTTCCTTGTAAGATGTAATTTTCCTGGTATAGTTATTATTTTGAATTTTGCTTTACTAGGCCCCAGAAAAAAAAACCTTTTTCACCTTCTCAACAAGTAGATGTTTGAAATTATAATAAAGTTTGTTTCTAAAAAGACCTTACAATCAAGCATTAACTAAGGTTGATGTCTAAGGTCCAAAATGTAATGTTGTGAAATGATATGTCAAGGTTTTCCCCATGTTACATATAACAACTAAGGAACTCCATTAGCTCTAAAGCTAGTAGTTATTTATGGGTTCATAGAAACTTATTGAAACATTTTATGATTTTGGACCAAACTGTTGATGTATAATACCATGCAAGTGGAAAATCAACTTCATTGTACAAATTATCTTAATTTAGATTATTAGAAAAAAATTCAATAAAATTTGTCACATGTAAAATCTATTTTTTGTAGATTATTTTTTTAAATCTTACATAATCTTATGTATGAAAACTCAATACCCCAATTATAAATGTGCCTTCATTCAAATCAAGGTCTACCCTATTATAACAATCAAGAAGCTCCATTAGCTCCATGGTTGAACTTTTATTCAAAGCAATGTTTTTGCATGCATAACTAGTGTTATTGATTTTAGATTCCTAAAGGACTCTAAATTTTAAATTTGAACTTTTTCTTGTTTGATGAAACCTTTGGTGCAATTTTGGAAAAGAATATATATATATGTATATGAACCTTTGACTATGGGAGTTCCCTCAAAATTTTGAGTTTGATTTAGTTTGAAATTGGGTCCAAGTCCATTAACCTTACACAATTAAAAAAAACAAATTTTGTAATATTATTCTTGTTTAAGAGGTGCATGGATCCTAAGATGAAAGATTGTGTACTATTCATTTTTTATGTCCAATTAAAACTAATAAATTTACTTGAAAAATATGGTTTAATGCTTTTCAAAAAAGTTGTAACCTTTTTAGCTAAAATTTACTTAGATCAAGAACCAATGTTCCATCCCCACATAACACCCCCACCAAAAGGAATTTATGTAAAACTTCGTTATGTTAATGTTTTAGTAAATCATGGCTTGGTGAAGTCCTCCAATAACACTAGTATTTTTTGTCCAGGTTGTGAAAGCATGTGTATGTCAATAAACACATTGTTAAATACACCCTTATGTGTAAGGTAAAGACCCATAGTGGGGGCATGTCCTTACCCATGGGCTTTACTCATTATTAAACATGAGGCAAATATTATCATGAACCTAAATAAATATAGAGCATGAGGTGTAAGAAGGAGAGGGTTCTTTTCTCTACTCCTTAAAAGTGGGAGGATCTTGCACATATAAATATGCATAAAATCCTCCGACTTTTTAAAACATTCTTAAAAAACAAAGTAAAATCTTTGTTTTTTTTAAAGGAGGGATAAAACTTGTCCTCAAAATACAATAGGAAATATCTAAAGATGATTTATGAAATGTTTGTTAATAACTTGAGAGGTCAATTTGTTATATATATATGTGTGTGTGTGTGTGTTTTTATGTAAATTAGAGGATAGAAAATGCAATAGGTATTATTTGGTAAAAACGTATTTTTGTGATCAATTTTTCACAACATTAATGTTTATAATTTGTTGCATATATGACCCATGTGAATCATCCAACATAATTTATATTCATAACAACCTCAAAGAAATCTTGTAATGTATTTGGAAGGTGTCTTACCAAGTGGAATTTTGTTGGTGTGGGGTAGTTCCATGTAAAATCCCTGGTTAAAAGGAAATTAACTATAACTATTTTGTTGGGCCTTGCCCCCATAAGGGCCATGGATTGTCACATTAGTTTATTTTGAATTTGTATTTTCAAATATCTATTTTCATAGTGGTGGATAAGAAATCTTAATTTGTTTAATTTTTTTCTAAATGAAAAATCTTCATTCATTAGGGTTAATGCTTATTTTGGCGATGTAACATTTATTAATGAATTTGATGTGTTCTTATTATTTTAAACATTTTTTTCTTAAAATAAAACTTTAACAACCACATGGATAGTTACCAAATTGTGTTATTTAATGCAAATTTTGGTATTTTAAGAAATTAATATATTGGTAAATACACGTTTTTTATATTTTGTTGAATAAAAGTTTCCTTAAGAATTGAAACACATCATGCCAAATTAGTGTTGTAAAACACAATAACATTGAACAACACTTTAGGATTAAAGGATTTTTCATTATGGATGATAAATACATTATGTAATATGTTTCCATTTAATTTTGGCAAAAAATATTAAGCATGTAGAAGCTATGTATAAACATTTGTGTTTGTGATTTTGTGAATTCCATTAAGTTCGCCCAATAAAAGCTTTACAAACTTCAATACAATTTGTATGTCAAGTTTGAAAATCCATATTTTGACAACCTCGATTTTATTGAGGCCTTGACCAATGGGTGAATGCAAGCTATATTGGTTCACTTTTTGTGTCCCATTGCAATTTTCTACAAGCGAATTAACATGTCATTAATAGGCCATAAAACCATTTATATGCACAATTGGGACTTCATTAAAGATTCTCAATTTCAATAAGAAACTATCTATATAATTTGTGCACACTAAATGTGCACCCATTATGTAGAAATGGACTTTTCAAATGAAAACATATGGACTATCCCAATCGTCTGCACTTCCCATACATAGGAAATTTTCAATATCATTTTTTGAAAATATATCTTATAGGGACTTGATATTTGATAAATGGAAAAAAAAAAAAAAAAAATAAAATTTGAAAACTTCATTACAAAAGTTTTGACCAAAATATAGTTATGGACTTTTGAATGACCAAAATCTAGATCTTATTTTCAAAAGTCTCTATATAGGTCTTTTTTGTTAAATTGATGATTTTTTTCCTTATAAAATATGTCAAAAAGATGTATAAGTGGGTATATCTTCATATGAATTTAATTCACTCATTAACCAACCCATAGTCCCCCATTTATGTTAATTTGACACCAAAAAATGAACTTTTAGGGACTTTTTATTTGCCAAAAATTAGCCATTTAACGTTGCATCTACCCCAATGAAAACCTCTTGATGAGCTAGTTTTCTAACTTGAATATTGTGTACTTCACATTTTCATTTGTTGACATAAATGGGTGGGTGCAAGAATAAGTGGATCAATGGCATACAAGAAATTACCCTTTTTTTAGTCCAAAACATGGGCATTTTTTGTGGGTTAAAGTGAATTACACATGTTTTCCATTGGTTCCTTAAACACTTTTTCCATTCAATCTAAAGCCCATTTAAAGGTCCCTTTTTTTAGCATATGTGCACAAAATAATCCCCCCCAAAAAAAAAAAATCTTAATATTTTATGGACTTTTGAAAAAACGTTATTTTTTAGTTGATTAAAATTTGATCAGTAAAATCTTACAAAATGTCATTCATGCAAAAAATTTCAAACTTAAGTTTTTCAATATGTTATCTAACCAAAATCAGGTCCCTGACCAACACATCATAAATGATTGGACCATTTCAAAGTCCATATAAAAGATTGTTGTCAAAATTATAGTCCATAATGTTCAACTTTGAAAGTTCATATCTTTTATGTTTTTCTTGATTATGGAAATTTAATCAATGGAATGTATACATATTCAAGTTGGTATCATTAAACTAAGTCCCTATAGGAAAAATATTTAATTTACCAATCAAATATGGTCATTAAAAAATGGATTTTCAAAACTTTGTCACACATCTTTTGGACGAGGTTTTTCTCAGGACATGGTGCATATTGATGATGTTCCTCTTTTGGGAGATGCATAGGTTGCATTGGGCATTTTATCCTCATGTGTCACTTGTTGACCTTTCTATCTCATTTGAACAATGCCTCCTTCCTGCTTATTTCTTTTGGCAAATTTCAACAAGAGAATTATGTAGGTATGTGGGGACATTATGGGTCCAGGGTTATGGGAGTGTATTCAAAGCCCCTTAATTGGGCATCAAGCTTGACTACCAATCTTTTTTGGTGGCATAGGCCTTTTATCTATGGAAGATTATGCCCCATCTGTTTTTCCAGGGAGTTGGGATTTGGTGTCTCCATATATGTGCTCTAGGTTTTGTATTTCGATAAACCCATTTTGGAATAATATGTTTCTCAACTTGAAGGGGGCCCACATCTCCTTTAATCATGCTTTTGTGCAACTTGAAATAACCTTCCTCCCATAGCTAAAAAAATGCACCTTTCTTTTGAGAGTTTGGTAGTTATTGGTGCCCCAAGTTTGTAGGCATTTTTTATGGACCGCCATCATGACACATCTAGGTTTGTCTTGGAGGATGATTCCATTTCCTCTACATCTAGAGCCTGCATTTCCTTTTGTTTAGGCAAGGGGGTGGGCCTAGGTTGATTGTTAAGCCATCTATCCATTCATTCTGCATCACACATTTATTTTCACATTAGCATTACATTTTTGTTTTAGTTTGATTCAACCTTCAACATTTAGTCTTCTCAAGTGTGAATGTGGACATGGGTTAGACGCATCTAACATGCATCTAATACATTGTCCATTTAGAGGTTGATCGATAGCCACACATGATGCCATCGGAAACATCATGTATGGGTAAAAACACTTTATGATGGATTTTTTGGATGTCTGAATGGTAGTAGTTTTTGGGTGAATTGTGTATTGTTGAATTGTATACAAATCTATTTGAGAAATTTGACAAAAATGAGATGCAAAATTAAACTTACATTATAATCTTTCAAACCCAAAAAAAAATTACCAAAAAGATAAATGTTCAATCCAAGGTGGACTTTATAAAGGATGGTACATCCAATGTGCCTAGTCCAAACTACTCCAAAAAAACTATCATCATGGATTTTTTTTATTTTAATGGAGTTATAAACTAAGCCTACAACTTTTTACCACAACACATTGAAGTACCATAAGACTTAAGATGAAAAAATCAAGTAAGAAAAAATCTTTCAAAAAATTTAAGATTTAAAATGACAATTTCAAATTCATAAAGTCCATTTTGATACCTAAATTGATTTTTGCAAGGCCCGTATTTTTAAAGGTTTTAAAAAAAGGTTTAAATTATGGTTGTATGAATTTAGAAATGGAAAAAAATGTGAACTTCAACACCATTTAAATGTTTTTTAAAAAACATTATTGGATTCGACTCTAAAAATCGACTATGAATTGTTATAAATGGTCCAATGTAACATGTTTTTACTCATATGTTTTCGTTCAAGAAAGGGGGCATGTTGTGATTCGTGTGAAGACTGGGTATTCATTGTTGATGTGGTGGTTATTGACCCAACACGAGACATGGTGGCTACGAATGTCATCAATTGACAGGCAAGTGCAAATGTGCATGAAATTTAGTGCCATTACTAAGATTCACAATTATAAAAGGCTTCATGAGGGGCACCATTTTATTCCAATGGCCATGGAGGTGCATAACACACCTAGGCATTTCATCAAGGAATGTGTTTGTCTTTTCCACGATAGACGATAAGGAGGTCATTTATCTTTGTCTTTTTGCATTCAATTTTTCAAGAAATGTATTAGTATTATTCTTTAGTGTGCCTTAGCCTCTACCATAAAGAAGCTGATTACATTAATGGGAGATGTTTATTTTAGACCTCCTATTATTATTATATTTTGTTATGTCATGGATGTTCATTACAAAAAAACATTACGTTGGATTCTAAGCTCAAAGTTCAAGTAAGCCTCACTAGTTGATTAATGTTGTGTTTTTGTTAGAGTTAACATAGGAAGGAGACCAACTAGGTGTGTGAGCAAGGCATTTTTGGTGGATTACAATTGTTACATATTTAATGTAGTTAGTTTCCTCAATCACATCAAGTTCTTCAACTTGCTACTAGATTTTTATAAACCCACTACTCTTTTTGGAGTTTCCATTTTATTTTTTTCCTGAGGAAAGAAAGCCCCATCATGACTTAGATTTTCTTACAAAAAAATCTTTTTATTTCCTTTAGTTTCCTTCTTTGACAAATTTTTTTTGATGTGTATTCAAGAGGTGATTTCTTGCTTGAAATTCCTTGTTCAAACCATGTGCAATGCTTGGTAGCCAATATAAATTGCATCACACTAATGTGCAAAATGAACAAGGGTTTTTTGTGTTTCTACATTGGTTTCGACATGGGTTAGAAAGGGGGTGCATTACAAACCACCAAACATTGATTTTTATGTGTTTTTGTTGTTGTGATCTTTGTCCCTTTTAGGTTCCTAACATACTACCTACAAGTTTTGCAATAATTATAAAATTAATGATGTTTATGGTATTTTTTTATTTTACGTTTTCTTATGTGGGGTATTAAATGTTTTTAATGAAATGTTGCCATGCTTGTATTTACATGATCTTAACATTGTGCCCATATTTTTATTTGTTTGGAAGCAAGCCAAAAATTCTTGAATAGTTTAGTGCAAATGTGCAATTTTTTTGTTTTTTGTTTCTTTTTGTTTGCAATGTTTGATTTTCTACATAGTCTTTGGTCTTTTGAAAGTTTTTATGGCATGGTTTGTTGCAAACCCAAGCAAGAAAATAGCTCCATTCTTGAATGTTGTTGGTATTGTGAATGTCTAACAATGAATGTTATGTGCATTTTTTAAGGGTTACATTCGAAGTTAGTATAGGTCTTATGATGTGGTTGGTAGTGGTTATAAATACATCCACTATGACCTAATTGATGTTATTGGTTATATGACAATTGGTTTGACTATCAAATCCAACTTTGTCACTACATTTCCTCTTTGGTTGAATGGTGGGTCTTTTGTAAGGATTATTGAATCTTTTAGTAACATTAAATAATAAATTTGAAATGGGGGATTGGGAACTTGTCCTAAGAGTTGGGGTTGTTATTGTTATTGTTATTGAACCCATTGATATGTTTCCATTGTCTTCATGTTTTGTCACTTTTCATTCCATTATAGAGTTCATGCACAAAAATAATTTGGAATAGTTGGGGACTTTGGAAATGGTTGTGACTAATATCTATCGGCAATGTGCAAAGTCATTCATTCTTGTTGTAGTTGATGGCTTGGGTCCTAATGTTGAATGCATTTTTTCCCCCTTAAGTTTCATGCACAATACATGTAACTTGTGGAGATACACAACATTGGTAGACTTGCATCATTGTTGGTGAATATATAAAAACATTTCAAGTTTTACTCTAGTGAAGAACGACTAGTGACAAATTATTCCAATAGTTTTGTTATCTTTGCCCCTTATCTTAGTGTTCTTTAAAAGCTAATTAAAATTCATAGCAAGAGAAAAAAATGCCAAGTGTTTGCCATTAATTTTGAAGTAACGTATTTAAAGGCTATTATTATGTTTGTTGGCAAACTTAATAGGAAAATACTTTAAGCTTAAAACTAAAGCTATTATGTATGTCCTTATAGGTGGTTGGAACCTTTGTGATCCCAATTGTAACATCATGCATTGAAAGTGTCTACAACAAATGCCACTTGCCTTCATTGACAAACAAAAATGTTAATCATTACTATATTATAATTGCAAATGTATTGTGGCATTTGATAGCCAACCTCACATTAGTTGTAAGATTAAACATGAAAGTGGGGAGGGCTTTGATGATGTACTTTGTGTCTTCTTGATCAAACCTTTGTTTGGTCACACTAGTAAAAAAATGTATTTTTTCGATTAGTTTTTGCAATTAATTTTTAGTCACAAGCAACATTTACAACTAAAATCCTTTTAGTTGTCTTGGACAAGTCACATAAATCAATAGTTGCAAGCAACATGAATTGTGAATGTAAAAAAAAATCAAAGAAATACAATTTCATCCTTTGACTTATTGTGTACATATTTTCATGTGCAATTTATTGTGCAACCAATTTGGTCACTTTAACAACAAATGATGTGTTGCCACATGGCAACATTTTTTAATATTTCAAGATTAGTTTTATTTAATCTTGAAAAAATCCACATTGTCCATTTTGTATGGTCTTAGTATATTGACATGTGGGATATAAATTGTTTCATTTTATCTTCCAAAGGCCAATTATTTGGTGGCACATTTTAACCTTATGTAATATTTAATATTTTTAATTAACTAATTAATTTTGGATTAATTAATTTAAGGTGAATAGAATTTCAACGCATGGATAGGTAAGAAAATATAGGCTTAAGGAGGTAATTAAGTAGGTTTAGGTTAATCAAATAGGTTTTTAAAAATCATATTTTATCTTGGGTTTTAGCCTTTAGGTTTGAACCTATTTTAGTTCATCCTTTGAATGATAATTGCACTTTGGAGATTTTGAGTGCACCTACTTATATACCACACATGAAAAGAATGAAATGCAAATAACATGGGTTAAACATTGTAGTTGCAAATGTCACCAACTTAGTTACAAAGCTATTTGCATCTACTCCTTATTATGCATATTGTTAAGGGGGTAAGTTGATTACATTGTTTTGGATGAACAAAACATTAAGGATAGGGATTGATCATTGGACATTGGAGGTTTAAATTTTGAATTCTTGTTTAATTTTGAATCATGTTGATGGTGATTTAGGGATTGCCCAAAAAAGGAAGTTCTGGGGAAAGGATTTTCATTCTTAGACACACAATCATGTAAGTACATTGTCATATAAACTATAAACTTTGTTTTGATATACCACATATTTAATTTTTCTATTTGATTCAATTTCAACATAACATGGGATTTTTTTGAAGTATTTTGATTGAAGTTTTCAATAAACAAAAGAAGTACAAACTTATCTACTGATTTTTCATATTGTTATGTGAATTTTATGTAATATTAAAAAAGGGAAATGAAGTGTAATTTATTTTTTTTGGATTTTCTAAATTGTATTTTGAAGTACAAATTCTAGTTATATGCAATAACCATGAATTTGGTGTTTTAATGAACTACAGAAGCAAATCTGTTTAAAATCAAGGCAAGAATTGTGAATGTGTGCATATTATTGTGCATATTTGTCGTTATAGTAAGTGTGGAATACTTTACAAGGATTTATTCCACATCTACCACATACTATACTAACCTACTTTACCTATTAACTATATCAATTATTATAATTAAATAAAGATAATAATAATAATAATAATAATATTATTATTATTATTATTATTATTATTATATTGAATTTGGTGTCTAACTTAGATTAAGTATTTTTTCATTATTATTTT